>RCUK01000116.1_pt1 | contig 96705 bp, 77 predicted proteins | sample 2166381 | NCBI WGS metagenome assembly RCUK01 (sample SAMN09932809, study PRJNA488358) | compost metagenome | isolation source: compost soil in an enriched community | place: Germany: Experimental Botanical Garden | reverse complement strand
TGAGCAGGGTAGGGTTTTACGTGGGTCAGTCTTAGACGGAAATTACTGCGTTTAGTGGGTCAATTTTCGGCAGCAATCAACACTCGGACCTTTGTGATTGAACAACAGCTTCGGCTGAAAGCTGCCAGTCATCGGCCACATTGGCGATGTTCGTCTGTACCCCGGAAGGTGTCCGATCTCGGCAACCGAGCTGGTGGCAGAGGCCCTGCGCGCGTCGTTAGGAAGATTGGGGCCTGCTATTTCCCCTTACCCATGTCAATCAAGGAATGCGCCAAATCGGTCTTGTAGCTTCTCGAGCCGTCCGACGCGTTCCCCCACCTTCTTCCCGAGTTGCTCAATCACGCCGTTCATCAGGAGGTTGATGAAGCCCACGATCGCAACGGTGGAGTCCCAGAAAAATCCGACATCCGTCTGCACATGAAAAACATGCGGGGTGTAGGTTCGAGCCCAGTGGCAGTAGGCATCGGTGATGACAAAGACCGGAATGCCGGCTTCCGTGGCCGCCGAAGCCAACGCTTCGGCTTGCTTCGCATAGCGACGAATGTCGACCAGAACCAGGCAGCGTGTCTGGCTCTTCTGGGCGCCTAGAAGTTCAGAGTAGGTGCCGTCGGCACCGTCGAGAAATTTCACGCCCTCGCGCACATATTCGAGGCGCGCCGCAAAGTCGGAGGCAACACCGCGCACGGTCTGATAACCCGCGACGAAAACACGTTGGGATGTCGCAACTTGCCGCACCATGGCGTTCCAGTGCTCTCCGGTCGCCAGGTCGTGCGCAGCCACCAACGCATCGATCTGCTGCGTGAGTTGCGCACTGCGCACGTCGGACACGGGACCTTGGCTGCGACTGAATTGCTCGAAGCGGCCGGCGATGCGAAGCTCCGCAGGTGCGCTCAAGCGACTGGCTTCGCGACGAACCTCGTCGAAGCTGTCGTAACCGAGCGTGCGAAGAAAGCGTCCGACGGTCATCGGGCTCACGCCGGATTTTCGCGCCACGGACGCCGCGTTCTCCAGCGTCAGCTCGCGAGCGTTGGCGGTCAGGTAGGCCGCCAGAAGCCGCTCAGAGCGTGTCATCTCGGACGATGCCGCTTCGATGCGTTCAAAAAGGGACAGGGAAGATTTCATCGGGTGTCGGCGATGCGGCCATAGCGGCGCATCAGGTCGATCAGCATACTGTGATCCAGCGCCTCCACGCGCGTGTTGTTCCGGCCCACCATGGTCTGGGCGGCGACCAGTGCATTCAGGATGCTTTCCTCCACGGCTTGCACCACGCCCAGAAACAGCGGGTCGAGTGTGTGCTGAGCCAGATACTCGGTCCGGCAGACGCCCAGCTCCCCGGGCGCCTGGTCAGCGTGGGTGGTGAATGCCAACATGATGTCGCCGGAGCCGTCTCCTCCCGGCGTGCCGGTTCTGCCCACGCCCAATGCGGCGCGCCTTGCAAGCCGCTTGAGCTGGCTGGACAGAAGCGGGGCATCGGTTCCCACGATCACGATGATCGAGCCTTGCTCGCGCGCAGCCGGCTCGCAGTGCTGATGGCTCGACGACGGCATGAACTCGCCGACCGGCACCCCCAGCACGTTCAGCCAGGGGCGGATGCCCATGTTCGCCTGGACCAGCACGCCGACGCGATAGTCCTGGCCCGCGACGCTCACGACGCGCGACGCCGTGCCGGTTCCGCCCTTGAAGCCGTAGCAGACCATGCCGGTGCCGCCGCCGACGTTGCCTTCCGCCACGGCGCCGGGCGCGGCTGCGGCGATGGCTTCGAACACATGCGACTCCTCGACGTGCAGCCCGTCCATGTCGTTGAGCACGGCATCGCAGGTTTCCGCGACCACCGGCATCAGCCACGGGTAGGCACCGCGATCACCGTCGACGCGGGACAGCCACCGCACCAGCGCGTGATGGACCACGCCGACGCTGTGCGTGTTCGTCACACCGATCGGGCCTCGGAAGATCCCGGCCTCTTCGATCCAATGCGTGCCGGTCATCTCGCCATTGCCGTTGAGTGCATGCACGCCGGCTTTGACCGGCTGGAGCACGCCTGATCGACCTCGCGGCAGAACGATCGTCACCCCGGTGCGCACGGCGGGCGCACCAGCATGCAGCGCGCCGTCCCCATGAATGAGCGTCGTCTGCCCGATTTCGACGCCGGGCACATCGGTGATCGCGTTGGCAGGGCCTGTCTTTCCGGAAAAGAGCAACCCGAGATCTCTCGCTCTTGTCTGTGTGGTGGGGTGGGGCAAGGGATTACTCCTATCTGTTGGTATCAATATTGCATTGACCTATGTAATGTTAGTCAAATAACATTTGTGTGTCATCAATCGGAAGGACGGATAGTTCAAATGACTGGAATCTCGTGTGTGTTCGGACGTGGCCGGGCCTGGCTGCCTGCAGTGGTTGCGGCGGCGTCCCTCCTGGTCCTGCCAGGCCTTGCCTTCGCGCAGAACCCGAAGCCCCTCATCTGGGGCAAGCCGTCGGAGGTGCTTTCCACCGACCCGCATTCGTCGGGCGACGGCTCGTCGTGGACGGTCTTCTATCTGATCTACGACCAGCTGCTGAGCACGGATGACAAACTCAACATCACGCCCAAGCTGGCCGAATCGTGGGAGCAGGTCTCGCCCACGTCCTATGTCTTCAAGCTGCGCAAGAACGCAGCGTTCTCCAACGGTCGCCAGCTGACCTCCGCCGATGTGGTGGGCAGCCTGAAGCGGCTGACAGATCCGCAAAAGGCGCGCGGCTGGGGCAAGCAGATCGGCGGTGTGAACGATGTGGTCGCGATCGACTCCCATACCGTGCGCATCGACCTGGCCAAGCCGAACACCTCGCTGCTGTCCATCCTTTCCGTGGCGACCACCTCGATCCTGCCGATGAAGGAAATCGAGGCTGGCAGCTTCGATCCTGCCAAGGGCATGCTCGGCTCCGGCCCCTACAAAGTGGCGCAGCACCGTCAGGACGAGGCGTGGTTGCTCGAGCGAAATCCGCACTATTGGCAAAGCGGCAAGCCGCTCATGGACAAGATGACGATCCGGGTCATGCCCGACGACGCGGCGCGTCTTGCCGGATTGCGTGACGGCAGCATCGACGTGGCGACCTTCGAGAACCCGGACACGCCGCGCCTGCTGGCCGCCATCCCGAGCGTGCAGCCGGTGGTTCAGAAAACGCCCAACTACTTCCACCTGGACCTGAGTGGTCTGAGCAGCAACTCGGTCTTCAAGGACCGTCGCGTGCGCCAGGCCGCGGCGTTGGTCGTCGATCGACCCGCGATCGTCAACGCGGTGTTCGGCGGCGAGTCGGCCGTGGAGTACGCCGTTCCCAGTGCCTTCGGCAAAAAGCTCTGTGAAGGGCTGCCGAGCTACACGCTGCCGCGCAAGGAGCGGGTGGCCAAGGCCAAGGCTTTGCTGAAGGAGGCGGGCAACCCCAATCCGCGCATCAACCTCATCGCCTCGTCGGTGCTGGTGACCTATCCGCTGATCGCCCAGGTGCTGCAGCCCCAACTGCAGGAAGCCGGCTTCAGCGTTCAGGTGCAGCAAGTGCCCGTGGCCGACTGGTACAAGCGCGTTCTGACGACGAACCCGAAGGACTCGAACTTCGATGCGTCGCTGACCTGGTTTGCGGGCTTCTCCGATCCCGGCATCGTCCTGAACTGGTGGACCTCCGGCTTTTCGCCAGTCTTCAGCACCTTCCTGGAGCCCGTGCCCGAGTACGGTGAACTGATGGCGCAAATCCGGCAGACGCCCAATGGGCCTGAGCGCGACAAGCTGATGACGCGCGCCTGCGGGTTGATCGAGAGCTCGGCCAACATGATCCCGTTGGTCGGCAAGCCGGACTACATCGGCTTCCGACGCGACCAGCTCGACGCGCGCTTCGGCACGCTCGAAGGCAACTTCGACGTCTTCAAGTACGTCGCAGATTTCAAGCGCCGTTGAGTCACAGGGCCGAAAGATGCGAATCGTCTACTACCTCGCCCTGCGCCTGGGGATTGCCACGTTGACCCTGGTGGGCGTGTCGATCCTCGTCTTTGCCGGCCTGCGCTTGCTGCCCGGAGGCTTCGAGCAGATGGTGCTGGGTCCGGATGCCTCCGTGGAGGCGCGCGCCGAACTGGTCGCGAAGTTCGGGCTCGATCGGTCGGGGCCGGCGCAGTACGTGAAATGGCTGGGCACCGCAGCGACCGGCGATTTCGGCGTTTCGATGGCGACCAGCAAGCCGGTGGCCGACGAAATGGTGCGCCGCGCGCCTGCGACGATCCAGGTCGCCGTGATCGCGACGGCCACCGCACTGCTTGTCGGCTTGCCGCTGGGCTTGCTGGCAGGCTTGGGCGTGGGCAGATGGCGGTCCGTCGGCCGCATGGTCGGGGCGCTGGGTGCCAGCGTGCCGGAGGTGGTCCTGGGCAGCGTGCTGGTGTACGTCTTCTCCAGGTGGAGCCTGGGGGCGACGGTGGGTGGCTATGTGCCGTTCACCGAAGACCCGGGAGTCAGCGTGCGCGCCACGCTCCTGCCGGGCATGAGCCTGGGCATCTTCGGCATTGCGCTGCTGGTTCGCACGACGCGGGATTCGGTTCAGCGCGTACTGACCGATGGCCATGTGCTCACCGCCATCTCGCAGGGGCGAAGCCGTTGGCAGATCGTGCGCCACCACGTCCTGCGCAACGCGTCGATTCCGGTGCTGACCGTGACGGCCACCTACATCGGCTACCTGCTCGGTGGGGCGCTGATCGCCGAGATCCTCTTCTCCGTGCCCGGAATCGGCCTGTACGTTTACAGCGCGCTGGGCAACCGGGACTACGCGGTCGTGCAGGCCGGCGTGTTGCTGGCTGCTGCTGTATTTATCGCCGTGAACACCCTGGCCGACCTGGGGTATGCCGTGCTCGATCCGCGCATCGATGCCAGGCGCCACGGGTGAAAGGGCGAATGATGCAAGTCATGAAAACCGCCGTGCGCTTCGCACGCCGCGACCATCTGGCCGCTGTCGGCGGACTGGTCCTTCTCACGCTGCTGTTGCTGGGCGCCCTCGGTCCCTGGCTGCCGTTAGGCGATCCGGACCAGATCGGTGCCGGTCCGCGCTTTGCTGCGCCTTCATGGGCGATGCCCTTCGGGACGGATGAACTGGGCCGCGACCTGCTGCCACGCATCGTGCGTGGCATCCGTGCGACCTTCGTTCTGGCGCTGGCAGCGGTCTGCGCGACCGCCATTCTCGGAACCCTCATCGGGCTGTACGCCGCCTATGTGGGGCGCTGGGTCGACACCGTGATTGCGCGTGCCATGGACATCATGTTCGCGTTTCCGGCGCTGATGCTCGGCCTTCTGGTCGCCGCCGTGATCGGTCCGGGAAGCATTTCGGCGCTCGCGGTGATCCTGTTCGCCACGCTGCCTCTGTTCGTGCGGGTGGTGCGCTCGGTCACGCTAGGCATGGTGGGGCGCGGCTTCGTGACGGCCGCCGAGGTGGCGGGGGCCTCGCGCCTGCGCGTGATGCTGGTGCACCTGCTGCCCAATGTGCTGGGCGCGGTGCTGGTGCAGTTCACCTACGCCGTGTCGATCGGCATCCTGATCGAAAGCGGGTTGAGTTTTCTGGGGCTCGGCTCTCAGCCGCCGGAGTCATCGCTCGGCGCGTTGCTGCGTCTTGGTTCGGTGTATCTGACGATCGCGCCCTGGTTGGCACTGTCCGCAGGCGTGGTGCTGTCGCTGTCCATCGTGGCTGTGAATCTTCTGGGCGATGGCTTGCGTGACGCCCTTGAACCTCTGCGTGGAAGGCGACTGTGATGAACAAAGCGACAACACCGCCATTGCTGGAAGTCACGGACCTTGTCATCGAGTTCGGCGACGCATCGGGGGCCGCACATCGCGCGCTGGACGGGGCGACGCTGTCGGTGCGCGCCGGCGAAGTACTGGGGCTGGTCGGGGAGAGCGGCTCGGGAAAAAGCACGCTGGGCCTGGCGGTGGGGCGGCTGCTGGCGGACAACGCCGGTCGACCCGGCGGCGATCTGAAAGTGAATGGCCGGCCGGTCTTCGAGCTGGACGATGCCGCCATGCGCGAACTGCGTCGTCGCACGCTCGGCTTTGTTTTTCAGAACCCCATGGTCGCGCTGGACCCGACCATGCGCGTCGGCAAGCAAGTGGCGCTGGCGGCCGGCAGCAAGGCGCCGGTGCGCGATCTGCTGGCACGTGTCGGGCTGCGCGACATCGAGCGCGTCGAGCGCAGCTTCCCGCACCAGCTGTCGGGCGGCATGGCGCAGCGCGTCGTGATTGCCATGGCCATTGCGCGCGGGCCGATGTTGCTGGTGGCCGACGAGCCGACGGCCTCGCTGGACGCAACCCTGCGCGAGCAGATCTTCGCGCTGCTCGTGTCGTTGCGCGATTCAATGAAAACAGGCGTCGTGCTGCTGAGCCATGAACTGCGCGCCGTGGCCCGTCATTGCGACACGGTGGCGGTGATGTATGCCGGCCGTGTGGTCGAGTACGGGCCGGCGTCCGTGGTCTTCGCGCGGCCTGCGCATCCCTACACGCAGGCGCTGCTTGCCGTGGCGCCTGGAAGGGAAAAACTGGGCGAGGTTCTGGCTTCGATTCCCGGCGCGCCGCCGGCGCTCAGCGGTCGCAGCGAACACTGCGCCTTTGCCGATCGGTGCGGGTATGCCGGCGCCGACTGTCGCGCACTGCGCCCCGAGCTGCGCGAGGTCGAGGGGCGCTCGGTCGCATGTCATCGCGCCGGTGAGTTGATTCAATTCAAGGAGGCCGCATGACGGAGCCTGTGGTGTCGCTCGAGCGCGTGGGCGTGACCTTCACTGCGGGGCCGGTCTGGAACCGGCGCCGCGTCGATGCGGTGCGCGACGTGAGCTTGAGCATCCGCGCCGGCGAAACGCTCGGCGTCGTCGGAGAAAGCGGCTCCGGGAAAACAACGATGGGCCGGCTGCTGCTGGGCTTGCAGGCGCCCACGCAAGGGGCGGTGCGCTTCCTTGGCGATGTCGTTCCCGCCTCGCGTCGAGCCCGGCAACTTCTGCTTGCGGGACGCATGTCCGTGGTGTTGCAGCAGCCGGAGTGGGCCTTGAACCCGCGGCTTCGCCTCGGCGTGTCGGTGGCAGAGCCGCTGGCGGTCACCGGTGCGGGAACGCCGCAGGAGCGCCGCGAGCGCGTCGCGCAAACGCTCGCGCTGGTGGGCCTCAACCCGGGATTTGCCGAGCGTTTCCCGCATGAGCTCTCTGGCGGGCAGCGCCAACGGGTGGCGATCGCCCGGGCGTTGATCACGCAGCCTCGGTTTCTGGTGTTCGATGAAGCGGTCAGTGCGCTCGACGTTTCCGTGCAGGTGCAGATCCTCAATCTGATCCGCGACCTGCAACAGCGTCACGGCTTTGCAGCCCTTTTCATCTCGCACGATCTGGCCGCCACACGCTACGTATGCAGCCGGATCGCGGTGATGCGTTCGGGCGAAGTGGTCGAGATCGGCGACGCCGCGCGTTTCTACGAGAAACCGCACCACGAGTACAGCCAGGCCCTTTGGCAGGCTGCAGCGTAAATACGAAAGAGTCAAACAAATGAAAAACGATGTGAACGCCGCGCAAGACCTGGTTCCGCGGCTGTGGCAGGGGCCGTCGGACGGTCGAGCGGTGTCCTTTGACTTTCCTCAGCTGAAGATCGGCATTGCGGAGTACGAAGAGGGGCCTACCGGCTGCACGGTCCTTCATGTCGAAGGCGGTGCCGACTGCGAGGTCGATGTGCGCGGTGGCGCACCGGGCCTTCTTGGCGGCTATCCGCGCGTGGATGCGATCAGCCTTGCGGGCGGTTCCCTGTACGGGCTGGAAGCGGCCACGGGGGTGGCATCGTGCATGTTGGCCGAGCGCGATGGCGCCGTGGGGTGGGGAAAGATCGCGCTGGTGTCCGGCGCCATCATCTACGACTTCGGCGGACGCACCAATTCGATTTATCCGGACAAGGCGCTCGGCGCAGCCGCCTACCGGTCGGCGCAGGCAGGAACATTTCCCTTGGGCGCACGTGGTGCGGGACGCTCGGCGGCGGTGGGCAAGTTCGCCGCCTATCCGGACTACGAGCGAGAAGCCGGCGGCCAGGGCGCCGCGTTCGCGATGGTCGGCGGAACGCGCGTGTTCGTGGCCACCGTAGTCAACGCGTTGGGCGTGATCGTCGACCGTCAAGGCCGGGTGGTGCGCGGCCTGCGTCACCGGCGTACGGGCGTGCGCCATCACCCGCGCGAGGTGCTGGTGCCCACCGCCTCGGCCACAGCCGAAGCGCCCGTCACACCGGGGAACACCGTCGCCACGACGGAGAACACCACGCTCACTGTCCTCGTGACCGACCAGCCCATGCCGCCGCTGTTCCTGCGGCAACTTGGCAGGCAAGTGCATTCGTCGATGGCCCGCGCCATCCAGCCGTTTCACACACCGCACGACGGCGACATCCTCTTCGCGCTCTCCACGGGAACAGGCACTGCGTCGGTCGATCCTTTCGTGCTGGCCGAAGCGGCGTCGGACTTGGCGTGGGATGCGGTTCTTCAAGCGGTGGACTTCTGACCGCTGCAAGCCTCCCCCGACTTTGACCTCTCTAACCCCCATTGCGCAACCGACTCCGAGGACAACATGAATCGTGAAGCTCCCCTCCGCTTGCTTCTGGCTTGCTTCAAGCACGAAACGAACACCTTCTCTCCTGCGCCAACGCCGCTGCGGCGATTCTTCCGTGACAGCGACACGCCGCTCGTTGGCGATGCCGCGGCGACAGCCCGGCGAGGTACGGGGACAGGAATGGGCGGCTTCCTGGAAGTGACCGACCGCGAGGGCTGCGAGATCACGGTGGCCGTGGTCGCGGAGGCGAGCCCGAGCGGGCTGGTCGAAACCGAAGCCTACGAGCGGATCGTGGCACTGATTCTCGATGCTGCCCGGGGCAAGGTCTTCGACGGAATATTGCTTGATCTGCATGGGGCAATGGTCACGGCCGAACATGAAGATGGTGAAGGTGAGCTCTTGCGCCGGCTTCGCGAACTGCAGCCGTCAGTTCCAATCGGTGCGGCGTTCGATATGCATGCCAACCTTTATCCGGAGATGGTCGAGCGCCTGACCGTTCTCAGCGGGTATCACACCTATCCGCACATCGACATGGCTGCCGCAGGTCACCGCGCCGCGGAACTTCTGGTGCGCACGATCCGTGGAGAAATCCATCCCGTCCTCGCATGGGACAACCGGCCGATGCTGCCGCACGTCATGCGCCAGGGCACGCATGCGGAGCCCAATCGGTCGCTGCAAGCGCGTTGCATCGAACTCGAGCAGTCCGGGACCGTGCTCGCCGCCTCCGTGTTTACCGGGTTCCCCCATGCAGACATCCGCAACGCCGGCCTCTCGGCCGTGGTGTGCACGGATGCGAACGCAGAACAGGCCAGGAAAATGTGCGATGCGCTGCTGGATCAGGCATGGGAAAACCGTTCGGCCTTCCTGTACGAGGGGCAGCCGCTGGCGGAGTCGGTGGCGCGAGCGAAGTCTTCGACGGGGCGACCGGTCGTCCTTCTCGATCACTGCGATAACAGCGCATCGGGGGGCACTATGGACACCACGGGTGTGCTTGCCGAGGTGCTGCGCCAGGACCTTCAGGACGCGGTGTTCTATGCCATTCGCGATCCGCAGGCGGTGGAGCGGGCGATCGCCGCCGGCGTCGGAAACGAACTCACGCTTTCTCTCGGCGGCCTGAGCGAGCTGAAGGCCACCGGCGACGTCAATGCGCCGATCACTGTTTCAGCGCGCGTGCGCACCATCAGCGATGGCGCGTTCCGGCTGCGAGGTCCCATGATGGCTGGTGTGGCTGTCATTGCGGGAAAGACCGCCGTGCTTCAAGTCGGAGGCGTTCGAGTCGTTGTGACTTCCCTGGCGACTGAGCCACACGATCTCGCGTACTTGATGTCGCTCGGCATCGACCTTGATCGCGTCAGATACCTGATCTTGAAGAGCCGGGTGCATTGGCGGGCCGGCTTCGGCAGCCTGGCGCAAGACGTCATCGAATGCGACAGCATCGGCGTGACGACGTCGGACTATTCGAAGCTGCGCTTCGAACGCGTGCGGCGTCCGATCTATCCGCTCGACGAACTCTAAGAGCCCATCGGCGCACTCCTGGCAGCCCGATGGGGTCGGCCGCACCCGCAAGCTGAAGCGGCCTCCGTCATCCCGATGCGCATCGCTCGATCTCGTCGCGGCGCGGGCTCGAAAACCGATCAAGGAATCAAACATGCACGTCTTCTTCTCGAAACATTCGTCAGCGCGCGCAAGGCTCCAGGTTGCAGCGGCCAGCGTGGCAATGCTGGCTGCTTGCGGCGGCGGCTCCGACAACCATGGTGTTTTGCTCGTGCTGCTTCCCGGCGCTCCGGCTGCACAGCCGGAAAGTCCTCCCCCCACGCCGGTCGTAACGGTTCAGAAAGCGTGCGGAAATCTGAACGGCCAAACCGTTGCAGGCGCGTCGCTCACCGCCGTCATGATCCCCGCGACAAAAACCATGGCGATGCATTGCAGGGTCAGCGGGACGATCCCTCCTGCCCTGAACTTTCAGATCGCGCTGCCGGAGGTGTGGAACGGCAAGCTTTACTACCAAGGCGGAGGCGGCTACAACGGCACCATCTTGCCGTTGCAGCCCCAGGTCCTGAGCCAGGGCTACGCCATGGTCGCGAGTGATTCGGGACATCAAGCCAATGCATTGAGCGCCGACTTCGCCTTGACCGACACCTTTGCCGCCCAGTTGTTCGGCAGCCTCTCAGTGCCCACTGTGATGTCGACGACCACCGAAGCGCTAACACTGTCCTATGGAGCGCAACCGACGAAGTCGTACTTCGAAGGTTGCTCGAACGGCGGACGAGAAGCATTGATGGCGGTGCAACGATCACCGAACCTTTTCGATGGCGTCATCGCGCGCGCCCCCGCCTACAACTGGGTCGGGTTCATGGGCGCGTTCAATCGGAATGCCAGGGCACTGGCGGCACCTGGAGGCACATTCACCGCCGCGAAGACTGCGCTTTTGAGCAAACATGTGCGAGACGCCTGCGATGGACTCGATGGGATCGTCGACGGGGTCGTGTCGAACCAGGCCGCATGCACGCCGGCGCTCATCAACGTGGCCGCGTTGCGCTGCGCTGGCGGCACCGACTCCGGGGACAGCTGCCTGTCGGACGCACAGCTTGACGTGGTGACGTCGTGGACCACCGAAGCGACATTCACGGGCAGTGCTACCTTCCGTAACGCGGGCTGGAACCTGACAGGGAACGAGGACAACCCCGGTGCATGGCGCGCGTGGGTCACGGGCGACGGCAATCTCGCCGGCGCGCAGCAGTTTCTTTTTCAGGATACGACGGTCAAGAACTATCTTGCCCGCGATAGATCCACCAATTCACTGACCTACGCGCCTTGGGATCAGAACCAGAATGCGCTCTATGCCATGGCAGCGCTCAATGACGCGACCAACGCTGACATACGTCCGTTTCTCAACAGCGGCGGCAAGCTGATCCTGTGGCACGGCGGAAGTGATTCCGCCCTCAGCGTGAAATCGACCGCCGAGTACTACGCAACCTTGCGGACCTCGGTAGGCGCCGCAGCCACAGAAGCATCCACGCGCTTCTACGTCGCGCCAGGCGTGAACCACTGCAGCGGTGGCCCGGGGGCAGACTCGTCGGACTTGCTGGCAGCCCTCGACCAATGGGTGACACGAAGCGCAGCACCTTCGACATTGCTTGCTGAGAAACGCGACACAGAAGGAACGGTTGTCTTTGCTCGGCCTCTATGCCAGTACCCGAAATATCCGCGATACACGGGGCTCATCAATGATGCAGCAGGGCCAAAGTCGGCCGCTAGCTACATCTGCACCTCCTAGGCAACCCGCAGATTTGAACAGCATCCTAAATTTCCCGGCGAGCCCAGCTGCGCTGGATTATCGCGAGAACACGAACCTTTGAGCGGCCGTGTTGCACCGTGGGGCATGAAGCTGAAAGTACCTTTCCGGGTGTTGAGCATCAGCCTCACCGCGGCATCGAGGGTTTCGATCTCAAAGTCAGCAATACGCTGCAAAACGGACATCCGCCAGGCGCCAGTGAAAGACTGCGAGCTGTCTTTCAGTCATGACATCTGACCGTCGCCTTCCGCTGCGAAGCCGACATTCATTGCTTTCTAGCGCAAGGCCGCGGCGACCATCAGCAGGCCGAGCAAGAAGTTGTTCGTGACCGCCTCCTGAAATGATGAAACAGTGGTGCCGGACGGGGTGACTTTCGCGCTCAATGTGCTGGCAGGCTCGTACCTTGGAACGCGGCGAGCTGCCATGCGCCTTCGCGCCGCAGCCACACCGCCAGATAGCAGGTCGCGATGTCACGCAGTTCACCGCCCCGGCGCACCTGTGCGCGCAGTTCGCCGGAGACCAGGGCGCAATTCGGCATGTGCGTCACCGCCAGCCGGTCGAAGCAAAGGCGCTGGTAGGCGAGCTGTCCCGCGGCCAGCCTGGCAATCAGGCTCTCACGCGAATCAGCGTTGCCGGTGGAATGCACGTAGCGCAGGTCGGGCGCCAGCAGTCTGCGCAAAGCGTGCTCCTCGCCAGCGAGCATCGCTGCACGTCGTTCTTCCTCCAGCAGAAGAATCTGCGCGACCTCGTCCACGGCTCACTCGTCGCGGATGCCGTTGCGCAGCACGCCGATCGCGTCCACCTCGATCTCGCAGACATCGCCGGGCTTCATGAAGACCTGCGGCGTGCGCTTGTTGCCGACGCCGCCCGGCGTGCCGGTCACGATGACGTCACCGGCCGCAAGCGGGACGAAGGCGGAGATGTAGGCGATCTGGCGCGGAATGCTGTGCACCATCATGTCGGTGGTGGCCCGCTGCATCTCCTGCCCGTTCAGCCGCGTGACCAGCGTCATCTTCTGGTCGGCGGCGATCTCGTCGGCCGTCACCATCCAGGGGCCGAAGCTGCCGGTGCGCCAGAAGTTCTTGCCCGGCGTCCACTGCGAGGTGTGAAGCTGCCAGTCGCGCACGCTGCCGTCGTTGTAGCAGCTGTAGCCGGCGATGTGCGACCAGGCGTCGGCTTCGGCGATGTGGCGGCCGCCCTTGCCGATGACGATCGCGATCTCGCCTTCGTAGTCCAGGCGCTCGGAGGCGCGCGGGCGCACGATGTCTTCGCCGTGGGCCAGCTGCGAGTCGGCCACGCGCAGGAAGATCACGGGTTTTTCCGTCACCTCCTTGCCGGTCTCGCGAATGTGCTCGGCGTAGTTCAGACCGATGCAGAAGATCTTGTCGGGGTTGGGAATCACCGGCAGCAGCCGGACCTCGGACAGGGGCAGCGTGGCCATGGCGGCGGCCACCCTGGCCGCCGCTTGCGAGACGAGGTCGGCGGCGATGAATGCCTTCAGGTCCGGCGCACGATCGCCAAAGATCGCGCGCAGGTCGGCCACGCGGTCGCCCACCACGGCGCCGTAGCCGTCCTGGCCGTTGTGGTGATAGCTGATGAGTTTCATGGGAATTTCCTTGGGGGAGGGTTGGGGTGGATCTAGGCCAACCGACCTCCGATGCGCGCCGTGGCCTCGGTGATCAGTCGGACCAACTTTTCAAGGTCGACGATCGCCAGGCGCGAGGTATCGAATACAAGGGAAATGGCAGCCCAGGCGCCGCCATCCGACTTCGGAATGGGCGCCGCCACGGCCGCCAGCTGCGGCTCCAGTTCGCCCTTCGAGACGTAGTAGCCCGCCTTGCGGATGGCCGCGTAGTAGCGGCGAAACTCCGGCCACTCCGCGGGCAGCCCGCAGCCGACCAGCTCTTCGTGCCGCGTCTCGAAGACCTTCTTGAGCTGGGCCGGGCTGAAGGTGGACAGCAGCACCTTCGGCGCACCGCCGAGAAACAGCGGCCGAGGGCGGCCCCGCCCATAGGCCAGCTCGGCCGGCATGCCGCCCATCTCGCGGTGCGTGTCGAGCACCTGCATGCCGAACACGCCCGTCACCACGCAGTCGAAGCCCGTGGCTGCGACCAGCTCGCGAAGAATCGGCAAGCCCACCTTCAGCACCGGATCGGCGCGGCGGATGTAGTGGTCCAGCAGGATGATGCGCGGGCCCAGGGCGTAGTGCGAATCCTCCACGCGTTGCAGCAGGCCCGCCTGCAGCAGCAGGCGCACGTAGCGGTAGCTCGTGGGCAGCGAGACGTCGAGCGTCGTGGCGATGTCTTCCGCCGTGCGTGTCAGATGGGTGTCGTCGAAGAGGTCGAGCACGCCCAGCATGCGTTCCAGGCTCGACGTTGAAGATTCGGACACGGCAGTTCCCCAATGAATAGTTCATGGCGCGACGGGGAGGTATTGCGAAATGCGATCCAGATCAGCCCCCGACCGCGCCACGCCGACGATATATCGGTCGGGCCGCAGTATCACGGCATTGGCGTCATGCGCCTGCAGCCAGGCGTCCAGGCGCGGATCGGGGCGGTCGATGACCACGGCATCGCTGTGCAGCCAGCGCTGCACCGTCGCCGGCGCCGCCGCCGAGAGCGTGTTGCTGTGTCCGATGACGGCGCTTCGGCGGCCGAGCAGCTCATCGAGCAGGCGCCCGTCCGCGAGGCGCGGTTGCGGAAAGGGCCGGCCGGCGGGGCTGTCTGCCGCGGTGTCGAATGCGCCTGCGCCGAGCAGCTGCGGCGGCAGCTCGAAGATCTCCGGCTGGCCGGCCTTGAACTTCGCGTCGCGCTCGGCGGCCTGCTGCAGGTCGGTGGTCTGGATGATGCTGCCCAGGCGCACGGCGAGTTCGATCAGCGCGCGCACGTGCGGCTTGCGTTCGGACTCGTAGGTGTCCAGCAGGGTGTGCGCTGCGCGGCCGGCAAGCACCGCATCGAGTTTCCACGCCAGGTTCGAGGCATCGCGGATGCCCGCGCACATGCCCTGCCCGAGAAAGGGCGGCGTCTGGTGGCACGCGTCGCCGGCCAGGAACAGTCGACGCTCGCGCCATCCGTCGGCAATCACCGAGTGGAAGGTGTAGATGGCTGCGCGCTCGAGCGTGGCCTGGTCGCGGCGCACCCAGGGCGCCACCATCTCCCACAGACGGTCCGGCTGGACGAGCGCCTCGCGGTCGTCGCCGGGCAGCACCATGATCTCCCAGCGCCGGCGCGCACCCACCACGTGGCAGTAGGTCATGGGCCGGCGCGGATCGCAGTGCTGCACCGTGTGATCGGGCAGGTCCACCGGCTGCGTCAGCATGACGTCGAACACCAGCCAGGGCTGGTGCAAGCCGAGGTCGACCATGGGGCTTGCGATGTGCTGGCGGATCGGGGAGCGGGCGCCGTCGCAACCGACGACGAACCGGGCCTGCGCCGACTGCACCTGGCCGCTGTCCATCGCGCGAAAGCTCAGCGTGGCGACATCGGCGTCCTGCCGGACATCGATGAACTCATGCCGCAGCTTGACTTCGACCTGCGCGAAGCGCGCGATGCCGTCGCGCAGCACGGCTTCCAGTTGGGGCTGGTGAAAGTAGTAGTTGTTGGCGCACCCGTGAGGGCCGAGCGCGGCCGTGCCGCCGCGGATGAGCATCGTCTCGCCCGCGCCGTTGACGAAGTGCATGCCCTGCGTGCCGGGCCGGGAGATCGCCAGCACCTGCTCGCGAAGACCAGCCGCTTGAAAGGTGCGCAGCACCTCGCCGTCGAAGTGGATCGCACGCGGCAGCGAAAACACGCCGGCCTCTTTCTCCAGCACCAGCACCGACCGGCCTGCGGCGCCCAGCAGGTTGGCCAGCATCGCGCCGGTCGGCCCCAGGCCCACGATGGCCACGTCGTAGACGTGCGAGCGCTCAGGCATTCTGGTCTTCCTGCATCCGGCGCGCGATGTCGGCCTGCCATTGCGCGCGGCTCATGAACTTGGGAAAGCGCTTCGCGATGGCCTCGGCCTGCGCAAGGATGGCTTCGTCCGGCTGGGCCAGGTCGATGGTCTCGCGCAGCGGCTGGTCGCAGTACCACGGCGTGTCCATGAACAACTCGAGCCGGTTGCCCTCCGGGTCGCGGCAATACACCGACACCGCGTTGCCGTGGGTCACCGGGTGCATGTCGGTGGCGCCTTCGGCCAGCAGGCGGTCATGAAAGCCGCGCAGCGTGGCCAGGTCGGGCACCCGGAAGGAGATCTGGTTCACCACGTTGAAAGCCATGTCCGCCGGCCGTCCCGTGGCGAGCACCAGTTGGTGGTGCTCGGCGGGGTCGCGGCTCAAAAACACCAGCTGCACCGTGCCCAGGTCGCCCGCGTCCGTCTGCGTGAAGCGAAGCGCCTGCTTGTAGAAACCCGCCATGCGGGGCAGGTCGGTGACGTACAGGCCGATGTGGCTGAACTGCAGATTCGATGTCGGGGAAGCTTGCATCAATTTGTCTCCATCTGAGAACCGTCGGCGTCAACGGATCGCCGATTGGATGAATCATACATAAATTATCGTATTTTGATAATTTAGATGTTTTTCGTATGATTCGATCTCGTGCAATTGGCACGGATTCGCAGATGGAGACAAATTCATGACCTTCCTCAAGAGGCTCGCCGCCCGTTCGTCGGCCCTGGCGCTCGCCGCGGGCTTCGCCTGGGGCGCCACCGCTGCCCCTCCGGCCGACTACCCCACCAAGCCGGTGCGCATCATTGCCCCCTTCCCGGCAGGCAGCGGCCCTGACGCCAACGCCCGGGAGCTCGCGGCCGAGCTCACCAAAATCCTGGGACAGTCGTTCTTCGTCGAGAACAGGCCGGGCGCCTCGAACATCATCGGCACCGAGGTGGCGGCCAGGGCACCTGCGGACGGCTACTCGCTGTACATCGGCACCACCAGCTCGCTGTCGGTGGTGCCGCACCTGTACAACAAGCTGCCGTTCAATGCGGAGCGCGACTTCGCGCCGATCAGCCTGCTGGGCGTGCTCAACACCGGGCTGATCGCGCACCCGGGCGTGCAGGCCAGCGACGCGCGCGGGCTCATCGCCCAGCTCAAGGCCAGGCCCGATGTCGCGTCGGTCGCCACGCAAGGCATCGGAAGCTATTCGCACCTGTCGGCCGTGTGGTTCAACAACGTCGCGGGCGTGAAGGCCAGCCTCATTCCGTACAACAGCAACAGCCCCTACACCGACCTGCTGGCGGGCCAGATCCAGTTGATGTTCGACGGCCTGCCGGCCGCCGCGAGCAACGTGCAGGCGGGCAAGCTCAAGCTGCTGGCCATCACCGGCAAGGAGCGCCACCCCAGCTTTCCGAACGTGCCCACGTTCGCGGAGCAGGGCCTGCCCGACTACGCGCCCATCGCGTGGCAAGGCGTGCTGGCGCCGGCAGGCACGCCGCCGGCAGTCCTGGAGAAACTCAGTGCGGCCATGCGCAAGGTCTGCCAGTCGCCCGAGCTCGCGAAGAAGTGGCGCGACTACGGAGGCGAGCTGCGCTGCAACACGCCGGCCGAGTTCACGGCGTTCATCAACGCGGACCGCGCCATGTGGGGCAAGGTGATTCGCGAGGCAGGCGTGAAGCTTGACTGATCGCGTCAGGCATCAAATCGACCCTCACCCTCAACCTTGCACCCGCGGATAAACCATCTGCCAATCCCTTGCCAAGAGCAATCGCCGTAGAGGTAGACGGCCGCTTTGTGGCTAGCGCTGCGCGTTAGAAATTCTTTGCGTAGGCCTCAGGGCTTCAGAGCATTTCGTAACGATTTTGATCGCATTCGCCGACTAGGCCTTTCGTTGAGGCTCTCGCAGAGCGCTTGAGGCCGAGGGCCCGGCAAGCACCCCACATGGCTCGTGGACTATTGCCAGGTGAAGACCGGGGAACAAAGCGGGGAACAAGCCAAAGAGAGAAGTTCAGATGCCCAATAGGCATGGGCGTTCCAGGACATCGTTCAGTAGACCCCAGCCCTAGGGCGTTCACTGAAGTTCAGTGAACGCCCTTTTTCATTGGCCAGGCGGCTGTTGACTGTGCTTCGCCGTCTCACTCGGGATGTCTGCGTCTGGATGACGACCCCCGCGATCCCGTCGATGGGGTTCACTCCACACGCTAGCTAGTCGATCGCGATCTTGTTCTTCTTCACGAGGTCTGCCCAGCGCCGCATGTCGGTGTGGATGTAGTCGGCGGTCTGCTTCGCGCTGCTGGCTTCGGGAAACATGCCGACGTTCTCGAAGCCTTTCATGACCTCCGGGTCCTTCAGGGCTTGTGCCACCGCTTCGTTGAGGCGATCGCTTCGGTCTGCCGGGAGGCCCGTGCGCGCAGCCAGGACGAACCACTGACTGGCTTCGAAGTTGGCAATGCCGGCTTCCCTGAGTGTCGGCACCTCGGGCAAGGAGGCGGAGCGGATCGCCGTGGAAACCCCGTACGCCTTGAGCTTGCCGGACCTGATGTGCGGGAGCACGGGTGTGATGCCCAGCACGGCCAGGGGGAGCTGTCCACCGATCACGTCGGTCACCGCCTGGTTGCCGCCCTTGTAGGGCACATGCGTCATCGTCACGCCCGTCAGTGCCTGGATGAGTTCTCCGGTCAGGTGCTGGCCGGTGCCGTTGCCGGAGGAGCCGTAGCTGTACTTGTCCGGGTGGGCGGATGCGTCTGCGAGCAGGGCCTTGAGGTCCTTGGGCGCATCGGGCCGTGCCGGTCCTACGAGGACGGTGGAGCCTTTGGCGAGCATGGCGATGGCGCTCATCTCCTTGCCGATCTGCGGCATCGGGATGCTCGTGAGCACCGGGCCGGGAACCGTCACCAGGGTGTAGCCATCGGCGGGCTGGGTTGCCACATACCGCAGCGCGAGCGAGCCCGTGGCACCGGGCTTGTTGTCGACCACGATGGGTTGGCCGAGCGTCGCCTCCAGCTTGCGGGCGACAAGGCGCGTGACGACATCGACGCTGCCCCCGGGTGGGTAGCCGACGACCCAGGTGATCGCTCGAGAGGGGTACTTCTCTTGCGCGAGCGTCGCAGAAGAAGCCAGCGCCGTGAGTGCGCAGAAGATCAGAAAGAGGCCTCGGCGGCCGCCTGGATGCTTGGACATGGGGTGAGCCTTCTGGGACGGTGGGGAGATGCGCGAGCGCGTCAGGGATTCCGCGGCCTCAGTCCGGCGCGCCCGGCGCCGTGTGAGGATGTGCCGCCGCACTCTGATGAAAGGCGCGGACCATCCGCTGGATCGGCCCCAGGACCCACGTGTTGTAGACGAGCACATCCGACTCCTCCTTGGGGTCGCGCGTGATGTTGAAGAGATAGGGCGACTCGAGCTTGCCCTTGCCTTCGTTCACCTCGGGCTCCCAGTAGAAATGCAGCTTCCAGTCGCGCCACTTCACTGCGCGCAGTTCGTTCTTGATATGGAAGAGAAAGCCCTCGCGCAAGGACTTCTGTTCGCCGAGGAAGAAGGGCATCTGATCGATGCCATCGATCGGCCTGTCCTCGGGAATGCGGGCGCCGCCCGCGCGTGCCAGCGTGGAGAAGAGGTCGGTGGCGTGCACGATCTCATTGCTCACCCGGCCCGCGGCGATCTTGCCTGGCCAGCGCACGATGCACGGCACGCGCAGGCTGCCTTCCATGGCCGTGTGATAGGTGCCGCGCCAGGGGCCGGCCGTGCCGCGGTACGGAGCGCGGAACTCGGGGCCGTTGTCGCTCGCGAAGATGAAGAGGGTGTCTTCTGAAATGCCGAGGCGCTCGATCTCGTCGATGACCTGGCCCACGCGGTGGTCCATCTCGACCATGGAGTCGGCGAAATCGCCATGGCCGGTGCGGCCCGCGAAATCGCGGTGAGGCAGGGTGGGGAAATGCAGGTGCGTGAGCGGCAGATAAAGGAAGAACGGCTTCTGTGCCGCGTGGTTGCGCTGGATGAATTCCAGAGACCGGTTCGTCAGCGTTTCATCGATGCGCCGGCGCGAATCCAGGTTGTATTCCTCCACGTTCTCCGAGGGCGCACCGGCACGGCCCTGCATGATGTACGGGATGTCCGCCACGCTCGGGTCGTAGCCGACACTGGCCGTGAACTGGCTCTCGTCCGTGGTGCGCGGAATGCCGTACCACTCGTCGAATCCCCGGTCGCTCGGGAAGCGGCCTTGAACATCGCCCAGGTGCCATTTGCCGTAGTGCGCAGTCGCATAACCCTGTGCCGAGAGCAACTGCGCCAGCGTGATCTCGCGGCGTGCCAGGCCCTGAGGCAGGCCGGGCGGCACCGACTGCAGGCAGCCCGTGCGGATCGGATGCCGCCCGCTCATCAGCGCGGAGCGCGTCGGCACGCAATCGCTCTCGACATTGAAGTTCTGCAGCAGAAGGCCTTGGCTGGCGAGCGCGTCGATGCGTGGCGTGGGCGCGCCCCGCAGCGCCCCGCCGCCGTAGCAGCCGAGCTCGCCCCAGCCGAGGTTGTCGGCAAGGATGAGAACGATGTTGGGTGGGTTCATGGAGGGACTCATTTCGACTGCAGTCTAGGAACGGCTAGGATTCGAGTGTTTCCAATTGGGAAATCTTCGTTAACTTTTATTCATGTCCTTCTCGGCACGTGACCTCGACTACTTCCTGGAAGTGGCGCGCCATGGGCAGCTGGCCCGTGCAGCAACCAGCCTGACGGTGACGGCCGCGGCGCTTTCCAAGGCGATCCGTCGGCTGGAGGACGAGATGGGGCTCGGTCTCTTCGAGCGCTCGGGCCACGGCATGACGCTCACGCCGTTCGGCGTCGCGTTCCGCGAACGTGCGCAACGCATGAAGTCCGAGCACGACGAGGCGCTTCGTCATGCGGGCGACGTCCGTGCAGGACGTGCCGGGCTCATCCGTGTGGGCGCGACGCTGGCGGTTCTGGATGCCGTGCTCTCACCGGCGCTTGCGGCGCTGCAGCCCCGTCGCCCGGGCATGCATGTGCGCCTGGAAGTGGCGTCTTCGGACGAGTTGATCGACTGGACGCGCCAGGGCCTGCTCGATGTCGCCGTGATTCCGACCTATGAATCCATGCCGCACGGCCTGGTGCATGAGGACCTCCTGACCGATGCGCTCGTCGCCGTGGCGCGCGTGGGGCATCCGGTCTTCGCGCGCCGCCGTCTCACGATGGGCGATCTGTCGAAATTTTCCTGGGTGCTGCCGTCCGTTCATTCGGCTGCACGCGCGAAGCTGGACGAGGTATTTCGCTGTGCGGGCGCGACGCCGCCGCAAGGCGCGATCGAGGTGCACTTCAATGCGTCGTGGTCGCTGCCGGTGCTTGCAGCGACCGATCTGATGGGCATCGTCCCGGTCTCCGTGCTCGCGCTGCCCCAGGCGCGTGGCGTCAAGGTGATTCCCGTCGACGCGCTGTCGATTCCGAGGCGCATCTCGCTTTTCTCACGTCCGAATACCTACCGCTCCCCACTCCTCGAGGAGTTCGTGCAGGCGCTCAAGGCACTGGCGCCGGCGCAGCGAAGCAGCGCGGCGCGCAAGGGCTGACGGGCGCTCGCTGAGGTCGTCTTCAGTTCGCGGTCGTCGCCTTCACCGGCCAGTCGCGCAGCTTGCCCGGGTTCAGCAAGCCCATCGGATCGAAGCGCTTCTTCACCTCGATGACTTCCGGCGGCAGCGGCCCGCCGGCCTTGCCGTCTTCCACGATGTTCACGTGCGGGTTGTTGATGTGCACCTGGTGCGCGCGGTGGATGTCGATGATCTTGTTCAGGCGATCCTCGGTGCTGAAGCGCACCAGCTGCAGCCCGCTGCAGGTCAGCAGCCCCGCCGCGTTGCGCAGGAACTCGACGTGCATCATGACCTCGCCGCCCAGCAGCTTCTCCATCTCGATGACCTGCTCGACATGCCGGCCGGGAATGAACCCGCTTTGCAGGTAGGTCAGCGTCGGGTCGATCTTCAGCGCGTGCAGCGTCGTGTGGTTCCAGGTGAACTCCATCAGCGTGCGGTTGCTCTTCTGTACTTCGGCGGCCGTCTTGCGGTAGCTCACGGTGCCGCCGTGCGCCTGCACCAAAAGCATCATGGCCGGCTCGCTCTGCTCGGCCACCAGCGACAGCACGGTGTGGCAGCCCTTGGGCAGGTGCGTCGCCAGCTGCGCGAGGTGGTCGGCGATGGGCGCCGCGAAGAAGGTGACGCCGCGCTTCACGATGCCCGGCGCATGCGCGAGCTTGTCCGCGAAGTTCAGCGCGTTCTCGAAGTCGTCGAAGGTCACCAGCGTCTCGAGCCACGGATGCGCCGGCGCCAGTGCGATCTCCAGCTCCAGCACGAGGCCGTTGGTGCCCCACAGGTGGTGCATGCGCATCGCTTCGGCGCCGCGCAGCTCGATCACCTGCGGCTCGGCCTCGATGGTCATCGCGCGAATGCCCAGCACATTGCCGGGGGCGCCCAGCGGCCCGTAGTTGATCGAGCCCACGCCGCCGAAGCCGCCGCCGAACAGGCCGCCCAGCGTCGCGCTGCGGTAGGTCGAGGGCACGCAGCGCATCTCCTGGCCGGTGAGTTTCGTCTGCTTCTCGAGTTCGCCCAGGCGGATGCCGGCCTGCGCGCGCGCCACGCCGGGCTGCACCCACAGGCAGGCGTTGTAGCCCGTCATGTCGAGCACCACGCCGCCGGCGAGCGGCGTGGTCTGGCCGTAGTTGCCGGTGCCGCTGCCGCGAATGGTGATGGGCACGCCGCGGCGCGCGCAGGCGCCGACCACCGCGCGGATGTCTTCTTCGGTGCGCGGGCGCACCACCACGTCGGCGCGCTTGTCCTTCAGCTGGCGCGTGAGCACCGGGCTGAACCAGGAGAAGTCCTGCGAGAGGCGCGTGACGCGGCCTTCGTCGGTGATCCAGTCGAGGTCGGGGAGTTCGAGCAGCAGTTGTTCGATGGCGGAAGCGGGAGCGTTCATGGTCGATTTCAATCCTGGGAAAGTTCGCTCGCGTGCCACGAGCCCAGCGCCACCTTGGTGAGCCAGGCCATCAGCACGAAGAGCGCGACACCGGTGAGGGAGATGAGCAGCAGGGCCGCGAACATGCGCGGAATGTTCAGCTGGAAGCCCGCCTGCAGGATCTGGTAGGCCAGCCCCGCGCCCGAGCCGCCCGTGCCGGCCACGAACTCCGCCACCACCGCGCCGATCAGCGCCAGGCCGCTGGAGATGCGCAGCCCGCCGAAGAAGTAGGGCAGCGCGCTCGGGATGCGCAGGCGCACCAGCTGCTGCCAGCGCGTGGCGCGGTTCAGCTTGAAGTAGCTCTGCAGGTCGGGGTCGATGCTGCGCAGGCCCAGCGTGGTGTTGCTGATGATGGGAAACAGCGCCACCAGCGCCGCGCACACCGTCATGGCCGCCACCGGGTTCTTCACCCAGATGATGATCAGCGGCGCCACGGCCACGATGGGCGTGACCTGCAGCAGCACCGCGTACGGAAAGAGGGCGGTCTCGATGCGCTTGCTCTGCACGAACAGGAACGAGATCAGCACGCCCGCCACCGTGGCCAGCGCGAACGACAGCACCGTGATCTTCAGCGTGACCAGGAGCGCGCTGCCCAGCGGCGCCCAGTCGGTCACCAGCGTCTGCATCATCAGCCAGGGCGAGGGCACGAGGTAGGGCGGCAGTTCCATGGCCACCACCATCCATTGCCACAGCGCGACCAGCACCACGCCGATGAGCACCGGGTAGAGCACGCGCTGCACGCGCGGCTGACTCAGCAGGGGCGTTGCGGGTTTCGTCGCTGCCTTCATGGCGCGGCCTCCTCTTCTTCTGTGGTGCTGGCGCGCAGCAGGCTGTCCTGCAATTGCTTCGCGTGGCGCGCGAACGCGGGCGTGACCATGAAGTCGGCCTGGCGCGGGTAGGGCTCGTCGATCTGGAACTGTTCGACCACGCGACCCGGCCGCGCGGCCATCATCACCACGCGGCTCGAGAGGAACACCGCCTCGTGGATCGAGTGCGTCACGAAGATCACCGTGAGCTTCTTCTTGCGCCACAGCTCGAGCAGGTCGGCGTCGAGCTTGTGGCGCGTGATCTCGTCGAGCGCGCCGAAGGGTTCGTCCATCAACAGCAGGTCGGGCTGCGTGACCAGCCCGCGCGCGATCGACACGCGCATCTGCATGCCGCCCGACAGCGCACGCGGCAGCGCACTGGCGAACTTCTCCAGCCCCACGAGCGCGAGCGATTCCGTCACCCGCGCATCGGCCTCCTTGCGGGGCACGCCGGCCAGGTCCAGCGGCAGCCGCACATTGGTCTGCACGCTGGCCCACGGCATCAGCGTGGGCGACTGGAACACGAACGACATCTTGTGCGGGCAGTCGTGCAACTGCGCCACGGGCTTGCGCCACACCAGCAGGCGCCCGTCGCTGGGTTCGAGCATGCCCGCCACCATCTTCAGCAGCGTGCTCTTGCCGCAGCCCGAGGGGCCGAGCAGCGTGACGAACTCGCCTTCGGCGATCGACAGGTCCACCGGCAGCAGCGCCTGCGTGCCGTTGGGGTAGGTCTTCTCGGCCGAGAGCACTTCCACCGCGGGCACGGCAGGGGTGGTCGGCGGTGCGAGGGTGTGGGGGTCGATGCGGTTCATGACGAAGAGGCGACGAAGTTCAGGGCAGCACCTTGGCGTCCTTCACGAACTCGGTCGTGTAGGTCTTTGCGAGGTCGACCTTGGTCGGGTCGAGCAGCTTCGCGTTCACGAGGAAGTCGTAGCTCGCCTTGGCGCGCGCATCGGTCATCACGCCGATGCCCAGCTTGGCCGCGTCGCCGCCCGTGACCATGCCCATCTCTTTCAGCTTGGCCACGCTGTAGGCGAGCTGGTCGTCGGTCATGTTGGGGTTGTCCTTCTTGATCAGCGCGTTGGCCGGTGCCGGGTCGGCCAGGTAGCTCTTCCAGCCTTCGGCCGAGGCCTTCACGAAGGCCGCGACCTGCTTGCTGCGCTCCTTCACCGTCTTGTCCATGCACGACACGGTGACCGCGTAGGAGGGGTAGCCGTGGTCGCTGAACATCAGCACCGTGCTCTTCACGCCGGCCTTCTGGATGGCGTAGGGCTCGGAGGTCAGGTAGCCCTGCTGCGCGGTGTTCGGGTCGGCCACGAAGGGCTGGATGTTGAAGGTGTAGGGACGCGTCTGTTCGTCCTTCAGGCCGAAGCGGGCCTTGAGCCACGGCCAGTAGCCGCGGTTGGCCTGCGCGCCGATCAGGAGCGTCTTGCCCTTGAGGTCCTCGAATTTCTTGACGTCGTCGTGCGCGATCAGCACCTGCGGGTCCTTCTGGAAGAAGGCCGCCACGTTGACCACGGGCACGCCGCCTTCGCGCACCTGCATCATCTGGATGTCGCTCGATCCCATGATGCAGTCGGCCTGGCCCGCGGCCATCATCTGCGTGATGTTGACCTGCGGGCCGCCCATGCGGATCGTCACGTCCAGGCCGTGCTTCTTGTAGATGCCCTGCGCCACCGCCTGGTAGAAGCCGCCGTGCTCGGCCTGCGCGTACCAGTTGGTCATGTAGGTGAACTTGTCCTGGGCCTGGGCGGGTGCGACGGCCGTGAGGAGCGAGAGCGCGGCGGCGCCGGCCAGGGAAAGAGCGAAGGAACGCATGGTGGGGACCTCTCGAAGGCGGGATGAAAAAGAAGAACGAAGCCGTTGCAAGGAGCGCGCCTCAGGCCGGCACGAACGACTGCTGGATGAAGCCCTGCTGGTGGCCGCGCTCCCAGGTGGCTTCCTCGCGCACGACCCAGCGCAGCGCATGAAGCTCGGTCAGCGCCTGCGCCCAGCTGTCCGAGAGCGTGTCCAGGATTTCCAGGCCCTGTTCGCGCGTGGCGCTGGTCGGGTCGCCGATCACGCCGCTGGGGCCGAAGTCGCGCGCGGTCCAGGCGCAGGCCGGGCGGCCGTCGGCCGACAGCAGCTTGATCGGGAAGGGCGGCGGAAAGTTGGCCACCGCGCGTTCCATGTGCACGGTGTCGGGCGCCAGCGCGAGCATCAGCGCGGTTTCGGAATGGCCCGCGTGCATCGCGAGCTTCTTCTCCTGCTCGCTCACCTGCCGGCTCGCCGCGCTGGGCAGGCGCGACACGCCGTGCGGCACGATCACGAAGTCGCCATGGCGCAGGCGCAGTTCGCGCGCCGCCATCTCCAGCACCTGCGGCTGGCCGCCGTGCCCGTTGGCGAACAGCAGCTTGCGAAAGCCCGAGCGGTACACCGATTCGCCGATCTCGATCACGGTCGACAGCAGCGTGGTGCCCGTGAGCGTCACCGTGCCGGGAAAGTGCAGGTGCTCTTCCGACTTGCCGTAGGTGATCGGCGGCAGGGCAAAGGCGCGCACCTCGGCCGGCAGCTTCTCCAGCGCCTTGCCCATCACGCCCGAGGCGATCACGCTGTCGACCGAGCACGGCAGGTGCGGGCCGTGCTGCTCGATCGCGCCGCACGGCAGCACGATGACGGTGTTCTCGCGGTCGGGCAGCGCGGCGATTTCGGTCCAGCTCAGGTAGGGCAGGAAGCGGTGGGGCGGGATGTAGCCGTGGAGCATGGGGGTCCTTGCGTGTTCTTTATTCAGGGAAGAAAGGCGATGCGTCGCCGTGCGTCACGCGGCCGTCGCGCAGCACCACGCGGGTGGCGCTGCGCGAGGGCCAGCCGTGGCGGTCGGCCTGCGTGAACAGCACCAGGTCGGCTTTCGCGCCGACCAGCGTGGGCGTCGTCGTGGCGGGCGTGCGTTCCAGCCAGTCGCTGCGGCACAGCGCCTGCGACCAGGTGTCGAAGGGTTCGTCGAGCTGCGCCACCAGCGCGGCGGTGCCCAGCGCCTCGACCGGATCGAAGCTGCCGAGGCGGCAGAACGGGTCCTGCACGTTGTCGCTCGCGAACAGCAATGGAATGCCGCGCGCATGCGCTTCCTTGACCAGCGTGATGCCGCGCTGGCGCGGCGTGCGCCCGGTGACGGCGTCCTGCAGCAGCAGGTTGGTGGCGGGCAGCGACACCACGGTGATCGGCGCGCGCGCCACGGCGTCCAGCGTGGCGAAGGCCTGCGCCTCGGGCTGGGCCGCCAGCGCGCAGAGGTGGCCGCAGACCACGCGGCCTTCGTAGCCGATCTCGCGCAGCAGGCGCGCGGTGGTCTGCAGGCCCACGGCCGAGGCGTCGAGTTCCTCGTCCACGTGCAGGTCGATGTCGAGCTCGCAGGCCTGCGCCGCCACCAGCAGGTTGCGCAGCGCGTTCTCGCTCCAGTTGGTGGAGTGCACGAAGCCGCCGAGCAGCGCGTGCGGTCCGGTGGCCTTCACCTGCTGCGCCAGGCGCAGTGCCTGCGACGCGTCTTCGAACAGGGGCAGCTTGATGAGGGCGACCTGCTCCAGCCGCACCCGGCCGGCCCATTCCTGCGCCAGCTCGGCCATGACGGGCCAGGCCGTGGGCAGCGCATCGGGCTCCCACCAGTCGACGTGCGTGCGCACATGGGCGGTGCCGCATGCCCAGGCCCATTGCAGGCCGCGCGATGCGCGCTCGCGCACGTCGGCGGGCGTCCAGTGCACGCGGTCGGCCAGCATCGCGTCGATCGCGCCGAGCAGGCCGGGCTGCACCTTTTGCATGCGCGCCAGCGTGAACGCCTTGTCCAGGTGCGTGTGCGCGTCGACGAAGGCGGGGAGGGCGAGCGTGCCGGCGAGGTCCCAGCCGGCGCCCGGCGTGATGTCCCTCGCGGGCTGCACCGACCGCACGCGGCCGGCCTCGATGGTGATGCGTGCGAGCTCCGGCACCCCGTGGCGCTGCGGCCAGTCGGCGGGCAGCAGCCAGCGCGGCAGCCGTGCGTTGTCCAGCAGCGTGGGCGCGTTCATGCGAAACGGGCCCCCGCCGAGCGTACGGGGGCGCTGGTTTCCATCAACAGACAGCAGGCAACGCGGACGTGCATGAATTTGACCAATCAATCAGAGCAACTGGTCAGGTTATGCAAGCGACGTGCCAGTCCGGGTGCACCGGACTGGGGAGGCGGGCGTCAGCCCGCGGCTGATGCGACTACGTTGCCTGGCGCGGCCAGAGCCGCACCGCCAGCGCGGCGGCGGCCGTGGCGGTCGCCAGCGCCGTCACGCCGGCCCAGCCCCACGCAGCGAGCACCAGCGCGCCCAGCGCCGAGCCGGTCGCCATGCCGATGAACATGCTGGTGAACAGCACGGCGTTGAGCCGGCTGCGCGCGCCGGGCTCGATGCCGTAGACGATCGTCTGGTGGGCGATCAGCGCCGCCTGCATGCCCAGGTCGAAGCCGACCGCGGCGAGTGCCAGCAGCCACAGCTGCGCATGGGGTGCCATCAGCGGTGCCAGCCCCATGGCTGCGAACGACACCAGCGCCAGCCCCGCGCCCAGGCGCGTCACCAGCTCCGGTCCGCGCCGGTCGGCCAGCCGCCCGGCCAGCGGCGCCGCCAGCGCGCCCGCCGCGCCGGCCAGGCCGAAGGCGCCTGCCGCCGCGCTGCCCAGGTGGAAGGGCGCGCCGTGCAGCATCACGGCCAGCGTCGACCAGAAGGCGCTGAATCCCACGGCCAGCAGCGCCTGGGCCAGCGCCGCGCGGCGCAGCGTGCCGTGGCGCGACCACAGCGTGCCCAGCGAGCCGAGCAGGGCGCCGTAGGCCAGGTGCGTCGTCGGCCGAAAGCGCGGCAGCCCGCGCCAGGCCGCGGCGCCGATGAGCGCGATGCTGGCCGCGGCCGCGATGAACATGGCGCGCCAGCCGAAGTGCTCGGCCACGAAGCCGCTCACCACGCGCGACAGCAGGATGCCCAGCAGCAGCCCCGTCATCACCGTGCCGACCGTCTTGCCGCGCGTGGCGTCGGGCGCCAGCGTGGCGGCGGCGGGCACGAGGTCCTGCGCCATCGTGGCCGCCAGCCCGATCGCGAGGCTGGCCGCGAGCAGCACGCCGATCGACGGTGCCGCGCCGGCCACCAGCAGTGCGGCGCACAGCGCCCCTGCCTTGATCAGCACGATGCGGCGCCGGTCGAAGCGGTCGCCCAGCGGCGCCAGCAGCAGGATGCCCAGCGCATAGCCCAGCTGCGTGAGCGTGGGAATGAAGCCCACCGCGCGGGTGGAGGCGCCGATGTCGGCGCCCAGCACCCCGAGCATCGGCTGGGCGTAGTAGAGCGAGGCCACCGACAGGCCCGCGCCGGCGGCCAGCAGCAGGATCAGCGAGGCCGGCAGGCCGTGCCCCGGCGCGGCGGCCGGTGCATGCGTGGTTTGAATGGAAGACATGGTGTTAACCCTCGATTATCGAAGCAAGGGTTGGAATGTGCCCGCTGGGGGCTTGGCTTGGTAGTCCCGTGGATCGCACAATGCCCATACGCCAAACGCATAAATGAGGCCATGTCCACGTCCCCTGCTGTCGACCGCATCGAGCTGATGCAGACCTTTCTTCACATCGTCGAGGCCGGCAGCCTGTCGGCCGCCGCGCTCCAGATGGGCGCGACCCAGCCCACCGTGAGCCGTCGCCTGCAGGCGCTGGAGCGCTCGCTGGGCGTGCGGCTGCTGCGCCGCTCCACGCACGCCATGAAGCTCACGGAAGACGGCGAGCGCTGCTACGAGCGCGCCAGGGAGCTGATCGCCGACTGGCACGCCTTCGAGGCCGACCTGCGCGGCGTGGGCGACGAGCCCGAGGGCACGCTGCGGGTGGTGGCGCCGCATGCGCTGGGCCAGCTGTTGCTGGTCGGTCCGCTGGCCGAGTACCTGCGCGCCTATCCGCGCGTGTCCGTCGAATGGCTGCTGAACGACCGCCGGCCCGACTTCATCGCCGAAGGCGTCGACTGCGCGATCCAGGTCGGCGAGATGACCGACGCGATGGCCGTGGCGGTCAAGGTCTCGGAGGTCCCGCGCGTGGTGGTCGCCGCGCCCTCGCTGCTGGAGGGCCGCTCACCGCCCGCGCACGCGGCGGAACTGGCCGAGCTGCCGTGGCTCGCGCTGCGCACCTTCTATCGCAACGAGGTGCTGCTCACGCACCGGCCGACCGGCGAGATCGCGCGCGTGCCGATCCGTCCACGCATGAGCACCGACAGCCTCTATGCGCTGCAAAGCGCGGCGCGCATGGGACTGGGCGCCTGCCTGGGTTCGGCCTGGCTGCTGAACGAAGACATCGCCGCCGGACGGCTGGTGCAGCTCGTGCCGCAATGGCATGTGGCGCCGCTGCCGGTCTACCTGACCTACCCGCACACGCGCTTCCAGCCGGCGCGCCTGCGCCGCTTCATCGAGATGATGCGGCTTGCGTTGGCCGACCCGACGGGCCAGGTCTGGGAGGCGCGCGTGGCCTGAGCGAGGCCGGCGCGCAGCTCAGGCCTTGATGCCGCAGCCGCCCAGGACGAACGCCACCAGTTCCCGCGCGATCGGTTCGCGGTCGATCGGCGCCTCGGGCGGCAGGCCGAGCATCACGCGCGTCTGGATCGCGTAGTCGGCGTAGCTCTGGGTCATGGCCCAGATGTGCATCAGCAGCAGGCGCGCATCGAGCGGGCGCATCTGCCCGCGCGCGATCCAGCCGTTGATGATGTCGACCTTCTTCTGCGTCCACGCCTGCGCGTTGGGCCAGTAGCGGTCGAGGTTGCGTCCGCCGTCGAGCACCTCGCGCGTGAAGATGCGCGAGATCTCCGGGTTGTCGAACGCATGGTCGAGCTTCTTGCGGATGTAGTCGCCCAGCACCGTGGCCGGGTCGCTGGCGTCCTCGAACGAGAACACCACCTTCCAGGCATGCAGCACCTGCATCAGCAGCTCTTCGTAGAGCTCTTCCTTGCCGGCGATGTAGTAGTGCAGCTGGGGCTTGGTGAGGCCGGCGCGCGCGGCGATGGCCTGGGTGGAGGTGCCCTTCAGGCCGTGCAGGCTGAACTCGGTCACCGCCGCCGTGCGGATGGCCGCCATGATGCGTTCGCGCCCCGGCCTCGCGCGCGACAGCGGGCCGTCGGGGGCGGGCATTTCTTGGGCGATGGCAGGGGGCACAGGGGCGGTGGCGACGGTCATGGGCGTGGGAGGCGCGGCGTGCGCCCGGCCGATGGTAATCCTTGGCCCGTGGCCCTTTCTTGCGATGAGTGCGCCTGCGCCTTTCTCGATGGGCGATGAAAGGTGACAGCGGTCGGCATCGAGGCGTTTCCCTGAGCTACTTTTTTTCTTCCCCTTGCCTCTACCAGCGCCGAACCGCTGTCGAAACGTAGTGTGCGCAACGCAGGTGAAGTCAGAGTGAAGTCTGTGCAGGCCTTGCGTGAACGGATCAGAGGCCGTCCAGTTCGCCCTTGACGTGCGTGCGCGTGTCGCCGCCGACCCAGACCTGGCCGGCGTCGTCGCGGGTCAGGTGGATGCGGCCCTGCCGGCCCAGGCGTGTGCCCTGCGCGGCGACATAGTCGTCTTGTGCCACGCCCGTGGCGAAGAGCCACTGCGCGAGCGAGGCATTGAGGCTGCCCGTGACGGGGTCTTCGACGATGGCGCCCAGATGGTCGGTGAAGAAGGCGCGCACTTCGAAGGCCGCGTCGCCGCCCTCGGCATGAGGGCCGACCACGCCGACGTCGATGCGCGTGGGCCAGCGCCGGGCCGGCTCCAGAGACAGCACCTTGTCTGCCGACGCCAGCCGGATTCCCAACCATCCGGGACCGTTGTCGATCCAGGCGGCGTCCTGGATGTCGTCGGCTTCGATGCCCAGCAGCCGCCGCGCGTCGTCGAGTTCGGCCGGGGTCGGCGCGCCCGAGCGGATCAGCGGTGGCGCGGCGAACGCGAGCCGTCCCTGGTCGCGCCGAATCTGGACCAGCCCCGCGCCGCACTCCTGCGTGATCACCGTGGCTTGTTGCCTGGGCGCGCCCTGGCCCGAGAGCCAGGCGTGGCAGCTGCCGAGCGTGGGGTGCCCTGCAAAGGGCATCTCCCGGTCCAGGGTGAAGATCCTCACGCGGTAGTCCGCCTCCGGGTGCGTGGGTGCGAAGACAAACGCGGTTTCCGAGAGGTTGAACCAGCGCGTCAGCTGCTGCATGTCGTGCGTGGCGAGGGCGTCGGCGCCGGTGACGACCGCCAGCGGATTGCCCGAGAGCGGGCCGGCGCCGAAGACGTCGACCATGTGGACGGTGATGCTCATGAGCGTAGTCTTTCGCTGGGATTCATTGGATTCAGTTCTGCGAGGCCAGCAGCTTGAGCCCCGCGGCCGCGAACACCGCCGAGAGCACGCCTTCGATCCAGCGCCGCAGCCGCGCATACAGCGCAATCATCGATGCGGTGGAAAAGACGATCGCGTAGCCGCCGAACACCATGATGCCGAGAAGTACGCAGCCGCCCACGATCGCCGGCAACCCACCGGCGGGTGCGTCCTGGCGCACACCGAGCGAGATGATCGCGATCCACGACATGATCGCTTTCGGGTTGCCGATGTGCATGAGCACGCCCTGGCGGTAGAGGGTGCGGTAGCGCAATGCGCCGCGTTCCGCGCTGTTCTTCACCGCGTCGGTGCCGGGTCGCATGGCGGACCGGCCCGCGCGAAAAGCCAGGTACAGCAGGTAGAGGCCGCCAACGATCTTGAGCACGACAAGCGCCTGCGCATACGCGGTCAGGACCGCGGAAACGCCGGTCGCCGCCAGGATCGCCCAGAAGAGCGAGCCCGTGACAACGCCGGCCGCAAGCGCGAGCGCAGGGCGGCGGCCGTCGCGCATCGCGGTGCCCATGATGGCCATGTTGCTCGGCCCCGGACTGGCGGTGGCGATGAGGTACGTCCCGTAGACGAGTGCGATCTGGCTGACGGCCATGCGGGTGCTCCAAAACCAAGGGTGTCTTCGGCGGCCTGCCTTTCGGAGGCCGAGGAGTGAAAGTTACACTATTGGAATATTCAAAAAGTGTCACGTGACACTTTTATTTGCGAGGCCGCGCACGTGCTCCTTCGATCCTCCTGGACGCCCCGTCTGGCCAGCAACGGCACGAATGCCACCGAGCGGGTGGTGCTGGCCCTGGCCGACGACATCGTCGAGGGGCGGCTCGCGGGCGGCGATCGCCTGCCTGCCCATCGGGACCTGGCGAAGACGCTGCAGATCGGCCTGGGCACCGTGACGAAGGCCTATGCCATGCTGGAGCGCAGGGGCCTGACGCGCAGCGTCAAGGGCCGGGGAACCTTCGTGGCGATCCATCAGGCGCACGGCGACCGGCAGATCGATCTGTCGTCGAATGCGCCGCCGGCCGCGCTCGGTGCGCGCGTGCTGGCGCGAACGCTGACGGGCATCGCGCGCAAGATCGACGCGGATCACTTCAACCTGTACGCGCCACCCGGCGGGCACCTGGAACATCGCCGCGTTCTCGCCCGCTGGCTCGAGACGATCGGCCTGGTGGTCGATCCGTCGCAGTTGGTCCTGACCAGCAGCGCACGCCAGGCGCTGTCGCTGGCCTTCGACCTGGTGTGCGGGCGGCAAGGCGTGCTGCTCACCGAACGGATCACCTACCCCGGCGCCCTCGCGCTGGCCCGGCGCAAGGGGTGTCGCATCCAGGGCGTCGAGATGGACGCGGAAGGGATGGTGCCGCAGGCGCTCGCACAGGCGCTCGACGGCGCGGCGCCCGCCGGCAGCACGGCGGTCTATCTCACCCCGACGCTGCACAACCCGACGACGGCCACGATGAGCGCGAAGCGACGGCGGGCCATCGTGGCGGTGTGCCGCCGCGCGGGCGCCTGGATCATCGAAGACGGCGTGTACGCGGCGGCCTCCGACGGCTTGCCCCAGCTGGCCACATTGGCGCCCGACATCGCGTTGCATGTGAACGGGCTCTCCAAGTCGCTCGGCCCGGGATTGCAGGTCGGCGTGCTGGCACTGCCGCCCGACCTGTGCGGCCCGGCGCAGGCGCTGCTGCAGGATGTGCCCATGGCGCCGTCGGCGTTCTCCTGCGCGGTGGTCGACGAATGGCTGGCCACCGGCGTGGTCGCCTCGGTCCAGCGCGATCTGCGCCACGAGGCCCGGCGGCGTTCCAGGCTGGCCGTCTCGCTGCTCGCTGCCGGCGAACTGGTCTGGCATCCCGATGCCTACAACGTCTGGCTGCCGATGCGACGCGATGCCGCCGAGGGTGTCGTGGCCGCGGCGGCACAAGCCGGTGTGAAGCTCACCCCGCCGCAGACCCTGATGGCGAACCCGAAGGACAAGGCGAGCGGCCTGCGGATCTGCCTGGGCGGCCCCGGCTTCGACGAGCTGACCGGGGCCCTGGCGCTTCTGGCCACCTTGCTGAAGCGAAGCGCCTGACGCGGCGCGGACCTCAGACCACCGGTGCCGGGGCGCCGTCGGTGGGCACGCTGGCGTGCCGGTCGTCGGGCGGCGCGGTCACGATCGAGTCGAGGGCGGGCTCGGCCTTGCGAAGGCGTGCGAGATCGGGCCGCGGCCGGCGCAGCCGCGGGTCGGGCGCGAAGGCCTGCTCCATCGCCTGCGCGGCCGACAGCAGCGCGAGGTCGCCGCGAAAGCGCCCCACCACCTGCAGGCCGAAGGGCATGCCGCGCTCGTCGGTGCCGCACGGCAGGCTGATCGCAGGGTGGGTGGTCAGCGTCACGACGTAGGTCAGTGCGAGCCAGCGGTAGTAGTTCTCCTGCGGGCGGCCGTCGATCTGCAGCGCATGCGACTGCGTCCAGGGAAAGGGCGACACCGGCGTCGTGGGCGAGAGCACCAGGTCGTAGTTCTCGAACACCTTCTGGAAGCGCTGGAGGATGCGCGTCTGTTCCGTCTGCGCCCAGGCCGCGTCCGGCAGGCTCATGCGCGCGCCCATCTCGTAGTTGCTGCGCGGGTTCGGGCCCAGGCTCTCGGGGGCGCGTTCGTAGGTTTCGCGCATGCCGGCGACGAAGGCCTCCGCGCGCAGCACGTCGAAGCAGCGGTGCACCTCGCCCAGGTCGAAGCGCACCTCGTCGCAGGCCGCAAAGAGCCCGCGCATGGCGGCCATGCGGTCGTGCATCGTCCGGCGGATCGACGGGTCGACATCGCACAGGCCGAAGTCGGTGGTCCAGGCCACGCGCAGGCGCGACAGGTCCAGCGGCGCCGGCCGCGCGAAGGCCGACGCATCCAGCGGATAGCTCAAGGGATCGCCCGGATGCGGGCCCGCCGTGGCCGCGAGCTGGAGGCAGGCGTCGGCCACATCGCGCCCCATCGGACCGACCACCGAGATCGGCGACCAGCCCAGGCTCTTGCGCACGCTGGGCACGATGCCCGGCGACGGCCGCAGGCCCACCACGCCGCACTTGGCGGCCGGGATGCGCAGCGAGCCGCCGGTGTCGGAGCCGGTGCACACCGGCAGCATGTCCAGCGCCAGCGCCGCGGCCGAACCGCCCGACGAACCGCCGGCGTTGAGGTTGGGGTCGAAGGGATTGCCCGTGGCCCCCCAGACCGGATTGCGGCTGTTGGCGCCGGCGCCCATCTCGGGCACGTTGGTCTTGCCCACCACGATCGCACCGGCGGCGCGCAGGCGGCGCACCAGCTCGATGTCGTTCGACGGCACATGGTTGCGCAAGGCGGGCGTACCCATGGTGGACAGCAGTCCCGCCGTCGGCTCGAGGTCCTTCACGCCCAGCGGCAGGCCGTGCAGCAGGCCCAGCGGCTCGCCGCTCTTCACGGCCCGCTCCGCGGCGCGGGCCTCGGCGCGGGCGCGCTCGTAGCAGGTGGCGGTCACGGCGTTGACGAAGGGGTTGAGCTGTTCGATGCGCGCGATGCAGGCCTCGAGCAGCTCGACCGGCGAGAGGGCGCGCGTGCCGATCAGCCGTCGCAGCTCCACGGCGGAGAGTTCGACGAGCTCGGAGGAGGAAGAAGAGAAAGGTTGGGTCATGGCTTTCGGAATGTGCCGCACTCAGTCGGCCTGGATGTTGGCGCGCCGGGCGACGGCGCGCATGAGCGGAAGTTCGCGTTCGATCTGCGCGAGCGAGGCGGCGGCGCCGGCGAAGGCCGGCTCCGCGCCCTGGGCCTGCAGGGCCGCCTGGGCCTGGGGCGTGGCGACGATCTTGGCGAGCGTCTTCTCCAGCCGTTCGCGCACCGGCGCGGGGGTGCCCTTCGGCGCGACGACCATGATCCAGGTGTCGGCATCGACCTCGGGGTAGCCCGCCTCGGCGAAGGTCGGGACCTGCGGCAGCTGCGAGGAGCGCTGCCGGGTGGTCACGGCGATCGCCTTGACCTTGCCGCCCTTGAGCTGCGGAATGGCGGCGGTGACGGTGTCCACCGAGAACGGCACCTGGCCGCCGATCAGGTCCGTCATGGCCGGTGCGCTGCCCCGGTAGGGCACGTGCATGATCTTCGCGCCCACCGCCTGCAGGATGATCTCGCCGGTGAAGTGCGAGGACGTGCCCGTGCCGAAGGACGCGTACGAGTACTTGTCGGGCGCTGCGCGCACCGCGCTGGCGAACTCCTTGACGTTGCCGATGGGCACGTTCTTGTTGGCCAGCAGGATCAGCGGAATGCGCGCGACGATCGCGACCGGCTCGAAGCTGCCCAGGGCGTCGTAGGGCAGGTTCGGGCGGATGGCCGGGTTCATCGTGAGGGTCGAGCCCGAGCCGAGCAGCAGCGTGTAGCCGTCGGGCGATGCCTTGGCCACGAACGCGGCGCCGACCGCCGTGCCGGCACCGGGGCGGTTGTCGATGAGCACCGGCTGCCCCAGTTCCTCCGACAGGCGCTGGCCGACCAGGCGCCCCACCGTGTCCGCGCTGCCGCCGGGCGGGTACGGCACCACCAGCGTGACGGGGCGCGTCGGGTAGGCCAATTGAGCCTGCGCCTGTGCCATCGCGGGCAGGGCCGTGCCGAGGCAGGCGGCCAGGCCCGCGAGGACGGCACAGCACCAGCGCCGCTGCGGCGCTTGCGAACGGGGAGCGTTCATTGACAGGGTCCTTCCGTAGAGCGAAGAGAAGAGGGGGAGGGGAAATGCTGGGGCACGCCCTGCGGTGTAGCAAGCACAATGATTGGAAGGTTGCGTTGCTGCTGGCGCAACGCAGACCACGCCGATGAAACCTCCCACTTCCAAGTCTCCCGCCCCGGCTCGCACCGGGGCGCGCACCGAACGCCCGATCAACCAGCGCGTGCTCCAGGAGGAGTCGATGCGCTACTTCCTGGAGGTGGCGCGCGTCGGCTCGGTCACCGAGGCGGCCGTGCGGCTGAACGTGGCGCCGTCGGCCGTGAGCCGCCAGATCGGCCGCATCGAGCGCGAGCTCGACACCCTCCTGTTCGAGCGCCGCGCCCGCGGCATGGCGCTCAATTCAGCCGGCGAGCTGCTGGCGGCGCACGCGCGCCGGGCCTGGCTCGACATCGAGCGCGTGACCGACGACATCCTCGCGCTGCGCGGCCTGCGCAAGGGCGAGGTGCGCGTGGCCGCGACCGAGGGCTTCGCCTACGAGTTCCTGCCGGCCCTGGTGGCTGCGTTCCAGGCGCGCTGTCCCGGCATCCGCTTCTCGCTCGACATGTGCGTGCAGCGCGAAGTGGCGCGCCGCGTGCGCGAAGGCCTGGTCGACCTCGGCGTGACGGTGAGCCTGGGCTCGGAGCACGGCCTGGACGTCGAGATCCGGCACCCCTCGCCCGTGTGCGCGGTCATGGCGCCTTCGCATCCGCTGGCCGAGCGGCGGCAGGTGTCGCTGGCGCAGGTGGTCCACTACCCGCTCGCGCTGCCGGCCCCCACGTCGACGCTGCGCCAGCTGCTCAACATCAGCTGCGCCCGCCAGCGCCTGCCGCTCGAGGCGGCACTGACCAGCGATCACCTCTACCCGCTGGTGCACTACGCGGCGCACGGCCAGGCCGTGACCTTCTGCGGCGAGCTCGCGCTGCGCCAGCAGCTCGAGAACGGCACGATCGTGGCGCGTGCCTTGCGCGACCGCGAGATGAACGAGCGGCATTTCGAGGTGCAGAGCATGGCGGGGCGGCGCCTGCCCGATGCGGCGCGCGCTTTCGTCGAGCACTTGCGCGAAGTGCTCAGCGCCTGATGCGAGGCGCGGGGCCGAAGCTCAGTCGGCCGTGATGTTGTTCGCCTTCACGACGGCGCCCCACATCTTGTACTGGTCGCGGGTCATCGCGCCGAGCTGCTCGGGCGAGCCGCCACCGGGCTCGTCCCCGCGATCGACGATGCTCTTGACGACGGTCGGCTCCTTCAGTGCCGCGTTCATCGCGCTGTTGGCCTTCTTCACGACCTCGGGACTCAACCCGGGCGGCCCGTACAGGCCGATGAAGGAGATGATGCTGAAGTCCTTGATGCCGCTTTCCGCGGCGGTGGGCACGTTGGGCAGCATCGGCGAACGCTTGTCGCTGGTCACCAGCAGGGGCCGCAGCTGACCCGACTTCACGAACGGCGCGACGACGGAGGTGGCGTCGAACATGGCGTCGAGGCGGCCGGCCATCAGGTCGACCATCGCCGGGCTGCTGCCCTTGTAGGGCACATGGTTCATCGCCGGGTTGCCCAGGCGCTCGCGCAGCAGTTCCATGGTGACGTGGATCAGCGAGCCTGCGCCCCCCGTTCCGTAGTCGATGCCCTTGCCGCTCTTGGCACGCGACTTCACCTCTTCGGCGAACTGCGCGTAGGTCTTGATCGGCGACGTGGCGGGCACCACCAGCACCAGCGGCGACTGCAGCATGATGCCGATGGGGGTCATCTTTTGCGGATCGACGATGCCGAGCTTGGTGTACACGTGCGGCATGATCGTCATCGAGCCGTTGCCCACCAGCAGCTTGTGGCCGTCCGGCGGCGCCTTCATCAGTTCGACGGACGCGATGTTGCCGTTCACGCCGGCCTTGTTGTCGATGACCACGGGCTGGCCGAGCGCGCCCTGCATGCCGTTCGTCAGCACGCGGCCGGCGAAGTCGGTCTGCCCGCCGGGCGGGAAGCCGATCAGCAGCGTGATCGATTTGCTGGGCCAGGCCGTCTGTGCCCACGCGGGGCTTGCCCCGAAGGCGCCCAGGCCGAGTGCCGCGGCACCCAGGCAAAGAAGCAGGCGCCGCGGCGCTGCACGAAGGGGCTGGGTGGCTTGGATCATGAAGTCCTCCGATGGGTCGTCTGTGGCACATCGCAGCGCGCCCGCCCGTGGATCGACGCACGGGCCGGGGCGCTGCCCTGCGGGCTCAGTTCACGGCGAAGCAGTACATCAGGCCGGCACTGCCGCTTTGCTTGAGCTGGTCGACGCTGCAGCCCCGCGTGCCGTGCGACGCGTTCCACGAGGCGTTGGCGACCGGGTCGGGGTTGGTGCCCTTCTTGTCGTGGTGGCCGACGATGGCCGAGCCGTCGACGCTGCGCGTCCAGTTGCCGCAGGTGGTGTCCTTGCCGGCGGCGGCCGGTGCGAGCGTGCCGTCGGGGCGCGAGCCGGTGAGGATGTCGTGCCGGTTGACCGGGTCGCCGAAGCCCGAGACCACCTCGCCCTTTTCGGTCAGCGAGGTGTCCTTGCCGAGCTTGGCGTTCGCGCTGTGCAGGTCGGCCACGCTGGTGGCCACGACCACGCCCTTGGCGTTGCGCCACGGCCCCGCGCCGATGCGGTCGCGTGCGTTGACGGCCGGCTGGCCGCCCGCTTCGGTGGCGCTCAGGTAGGCGCGCCAGGTCTTGCCGCCCGCACCGGCGCTGGCGGCCAGCGCCTGGCACTGGCGGTCGGCGCCGGCCAGGCCGCCGAGGTCGCCGCCCTTGCCGGGGTTGGCACTCGTGATGAAGAAGCTCATCGGGTTGGCGTCCTTGCCCGAAGACATGGCGCCGCATGCAGCGAGGAGCGCGACCGCCGAGGCCGCGGCACCCCATGACAGAACGGAACGATGGCGCATGCGAGGTCTCCTTGGAGTGGTTGGAGTTGGCGAGGCTACCCGCTTCGCACACGCAGCGTTCCCCTCGACAACCCGCACACACGCTGGCCGTGGGCGAGGTGGTCGAGGGGGCGCGTGCTCAGGGCGTCAGCGCCGCGGAGCCCGCGATCGCATTCGCCTCGGCCGCGCAGTCGGCCGCGGGCGGGGCGCTGTCCGGGCGGCTGCGTGCCTGCGCGATCTCGTTCTTCGCCGCGCTCATCTGCGCCGTGAACACCGGGTTGGCGTGCAGCCGGCCCACGGTGGCCGCGCCGATCAGGCGTCCCGCCTCGATGTCGCTGCGCCAGTGCACGCCGCAGATGCCGCGGCTTTGCGCGAAGGCGCGGCCGCGCTGCAGCAGCGCGTCCGCGCGCTCCGGCGCGAGCTCCGTCAGCACCAGCGCCCAGGCCCAGCCCAGCGCCGAGTGCCCGGAGGGGTAGGAGCCGTCCTTGGCCAGGTGCGCCTCTTCCTTCGGCGTGCAGCTGGCGGCCTTCAGCGCCACGAAGGGCCGCGTGCGCTGGTACTTCTCCTTGGCCTTGTAGGTGGCGCCGCCGGCATCGGCCAGCGTGCGCCGCAGCAGCATGTTCAGGTGCGGCGTCTGCTGCTCGGAGATGCGCACGCCCAGCGCGCAGGAGAAGGTGGAGGCCGCCTCCGGAAAGCGCAGGTTGGCATCGCGCACCGCGAGCGCGCCGCGCGGCGAACCCTGCAGCGCGGTGAGGCTGCGGAACGCGGCGACGTCGGCCGCCAGCGCGGCCGAATTCGCCTCGGGCGGCGGCGGTAGCAGCGCCAGGCTGTCGGGCATCTCGGCCGAGGCCAGGTAGCCCTTGAGATAGCCCGACCCCGGGCGTGTTTCGCCGACGTCGGCCGCCGAGGTGGTCGGCGCGGGCGGCGTGGCGCAGCCGCCCGCGAGCAGGGCCGCCACGAGCAGCGGCGACAGGTGTTTCAAAGCCATGGGTACCTCCTTTCGCATGCGCTCAGAACGCGTGGCGGATGCCGAAGTCGTAGCCCATCGACGAGCGCGGCGCCCAGCCCGCGGCCTGCGCGGTGCCGCCCGTGAGGTAGGCGGCCGAGCCGCCGGTGATGGCGCCCATCACGCCGGGGTTGTTCCAGCCGTCCTTGATGCGGATGCGCGACACCGAGGCATACAGCGCGGTGCGCTTGGACAGGTTGTGCACGTAGCCCAGCGAGATCTGGTTGGCCGTGGTGTCGCGGTTGCCGTTCAGGCCCCACAGCAGGCTGTTCAGGTCGGTCGCGGCCGGCGCGCCGTTCTTGTACTTCACCGACGCGTACGACGCGCGGATGAGGCCCGGGCCCACGGGCACGGTCACGCCCAGCATGTAGCCGTTGTACTTGTCCTTGCGCGTGGTGGTGTTCATGAACGGAACCGCCAGGCCCGGCAGGTTCTGCAGCGTGCCCGTCTCGTTCTTGTCCTGCACGCGCGAGACCTCGGCGAACAGCTTGGCGGGGCCGAAGTTGTACGACGCGCCCAGGTTCAGCGCGTTGATCTTGCGCTCCTGCGTGGCGGTCGCGATGCCCAGCGCGTTGAGCGTGGTGCTGTCGGCGGCCGTGCTCTGGCCGTAGGCGATGGCCATGTCGAGCGGCCCGCTGGCATAGCCCAGGCGGCCGCCCACGTAGCGGCCCTTGGCCGATGGCGTGCCGGGCTGGTCGCTGCGCTTGGTGTTCTCGTGCAGCGTGTACTGCAGCTGGCCGTAGACGCCGCCCAGGTTCGGCGGCAGGAAGTAGCCGATCGAGTTGCCGGTGCGGATGTAGTTGTCGGTCGCGGCCACCACGGAGCCGGGGCCGGCGATGGCGGCGATGCGGCTGTTGATGTTGGCGATGAGGTTGGTGCCCACGCCGTTGGTGCCGAAGGGATCGAAGACGGTGTCGTTCCAGAAGGTCGCGGCGTAGTCGCGGCCCAGGCGCAGTTCGCCGAACGGACCCGACAGGCTCATCGTCGAGCGGCGGTTGAAGTTGGTGATGCCCTTGGCGCCGTCGTCGTTGGTGATGCCCGACTCCAGCCAGAAGCTCGCCGCCAGGCCGCCACCCAGGTCTTCCGTGCCGCGAAAGCCGATGCGGCTGCCCGCATAGCCCGAGTTCGACAGCGCGGTCTGGCTCGTCTTCGCACTGCCGCCCGCGGCGTTCGCCGGTGGCAGCGCGAAGGGGTTGGGGCTGTGGTACGTGCTCTTGGACGTGTAGCGGCTGATGCCGACGTCGACGATGCCGAACACCGTGACGGACGATTGCGCCGACGCGGTACCGGCGGCGGTGAGGAGAGCCAATGCGGCCAGGGAGTGATGTTTCATGGCAGGTCTTGCTTTGCTTGCTTCTTCAGGGATGAACGAGTCCGCTGGTGCGCATCGCTGCGTTCCAGGGCTCGGGTGTTCCGAAGGGCGGATGCCCTTCGGGGACTTCGGGAAAAAGGGGTGCGGCCTCTAGCCGCGCGCGCAGGGCGTGTGGCCGCGCATCACGGCATTCGCATCGCGTCGCGCGAGCCGCGCATGCTGCGCAGGGGTCTCGTCGTTCGCGCATCGCGTCGCATGGGCGACGCAAGAAGCCGGATCAACGAACGCGCCGCGGTGCTGCAAAACAGCGGCAGGCGTGCAGGCAGGGAACGTGCATGTCTCACTTAGGGAGTTCCTCGTTGTTCTTTGATTGGCCAGTCCTATGATAGGAATCGCTGCTCTTCGAATCCGTCAACCAGGCAACAGTTTTTGCTGAGTCATCCCATGGAATACCCGCAACCCGTATCGCAGAGCACAAGGGAAGAGATCGAGCACGGGCTGAGCACGTGCGCGGTGTTTCTCGATTGGCCGAAAGACCGGCTGCGCGAGTTGGCGAACGCCGCGCGCGCCAGGCACTACCGGCGCCGCACGCCGCTCGTGAGTCGCGGCAACCACCAGCGGGAGGTGTTCGTGATCGTGTCGGGCTCGATCGAGATCGCGGCCACCAACGCGGCCGGCGACAAGTACATCCTCTCGGTGCTCGGGGCCGGCCAGATCACGCGCATGGTGCATCTCATCGACGACATGCAGCCCATCTTCGCCTTCGATGCGCGCGCCGATTCGCACATCATCCACATCCCCGGTGCCGCCATGCGGCGCATCCTCGATGCGGAGCCGGTGCTGTGGCGCAGCATCGCCCAGACCATGCTGCGGCGCTATCGCATGAGCGCCGAGATCCTGCAGGACCAGGTGCTGGGCTCGGTGCGCCGGCGCACGGCGATCACGCTGCTCAACATGGTGTATCGCTACGGGGACGCGAGCGGCGCGCCGTGCGACACCGAGCTGCGCGTGTCGCAGACCGACCTGGCGAACATGCTGGGCGTGTCGCGCCAGACCGTCGGCAAGGAGCTGGCGCAGTTCAAGGACGAGGGCGTGCTCGGCTGCAACGAGGGCTACCGCCTGGTCACCGTGGTCGACCTGCCCCGGCTGCACCGCATCGCCGCGGAAGACTGAGGCCTCAGCACGGCGCGCACGTCAGGCGGTAGGCGTGCGGGCTGGTGCCGGTCCAGCGCACGAAGGCATGCCTGAAGTTCGCGGCCTCGCTGTAGCCCAGGCGCTCCGCGATCTCCTCGGTGGTCATGCGGGTCTTGCGCAGGTACTCGATGGCCAGCCGCAGGCGCACCTCGTTGAGGATCGACCGGTACGTGGTGCCGTGCGTGGCGAGCCGCCGCCGCAGCGTGCGCGGCTCCAGCGCGAGCGTGCGGGCCATCGACTCGATGCTCGGAAAGCGCCACGGCATCTGCTCCACCAGCGTGCGGCGCACCGCCGCGGCGATGCCGCCGGCATGCGCCAGCCCGGCCACGAACTGCTGGCAGCTCTCGCTGGCCATGGCGTGCGTGAGCGGATCGTGCAGGCGCGGCGCGCGCGTGCACCAGGCCTCGTCGAACTGCAGCGCGTTGTCGGGCTGGCCGAACTGCACGGGGCACTCGAACCACGCCTCCCAGACGCCCGCGCCGTGCTCGGGCGCGGGGCAGGCCAGGCGCAGGCCCGTGAAGCCGAAGCCATCGCCGTACAGGTCGCGTGCCAGCGTCAGGTGGGCCGCGAAGGTGAAGGCCAGCGCAAAGCGGTAGAGCGGATCGCGCGGGTCGGGCGACACCAGCACCTCGAAGCTGCAGGTGCCGGGCGCGCGCGTGGGGTCGTGGTGCATGTCGGCCAGCGGCCCGATGGCGCGGCGGTAGGTGATGGCGAACTCGATCAACGCGCTGAAGGTGGGGCTGCTCTGCAGCGCATAGCCCCACATGCCGTAGGCCGTGAGGTGCATGCGCGCGCCGGCACGCAGGGCCACCGTCGGGTTGCGTGCCAGCGCGAGCGCATTGCGCAGCACGGTGACCGTCTGCGCATACGACACGCGCGTGCCGGGATCGCGCAGCGCGGCCTCGTCGAGCTCGCTGCCGGCCAAGGCCTGTGCGGCGGGGATGCCGTCCGAGGCCAGCGTGGCGACGACCGCGGCGATGCGCTGCGGGGTGTACACCCGGGGTTCGAAATCGGGAGGCGGGTGATGCACGGGTCTCGGCCGGCGGCGCAATCAGTCCAGCGTGACGCCCGTGGCCCGCGTGAGCTTCAGCGACACGGGCAGGAACGCCTTGTAGGCCGCCGAGGCTTCGGCCGGCGTGTTGCCGATGGGCTCGGCGCCCATGTCCTCGATGCGGCGCTGCACCTCGGGCTGCTTCACCACCGCGGCGACTTCGCGGCTGAGCTTCTCGACGATGGCGTCGGGCGTCTTGGCCGGCACCAGCAGCGAGGTCGGCGCCATGAGCATGAACATGTCGTCCTTGTAGCCCTGCTCGGCGAAGGTCGGCACCGTCGGTGCGGCCTTGGCGCGCTGCGCGCCCGGCACGGCGATCGCGCGCAGCTTGCCGGCCGCGACGTAGGGCTGGAAGGTGCTGATGGAACCCACGGTCATCTGGATCACGCCGCTGAGCAGGTCGACCGCCATCGGGCTTTCGCCCTTGTAGGCCACGTGCAGGGTCTGGGTGCCGTAGGTCTTGTCCATGAAGACCTGCATCTGGTGCGGCTGCACGCCGGGGCCCCAGGAGCCCATCGCGTACTTGCCGGGCGCCTTGCGCACGGCCTCGACGAGGCTCTTGAAATCCTGCGCCGGCACGGAAGGGTGCACGACCATGATGGTGCGCGTGCTCGCGATGTCCGACACGTGGCGCAGGTCGGTGCGCGGGTCGTAGGGCAGCTTCTTGTACAGCGCCAGGTTCGCGGCGATCGGGCCCGGCACCGACAGCAGCACGGTGTAGCCGTCGGGCGCGCTCTTGGCCACGTAGTCGGTGCCGATGATGCCGCCGGCGCCGCTGCGGTTCTCCACCAGCACGGGCTGCTTCAGCCGCTTGGCGAGCCCGTCGCCCACCAGCCGCGCGAGCGCGTCGGCCGAGCCGCCGGCCTGGTACTGGACGATGATGCGGATCGGCTTGCTCGGGTAGTCGGCCTGCGCCAGGGCGGCACCGGCCGCCAGGTGGAGCCCGACGATGCACAGGCCGGGCGCGCGCAGCGCGCGGAAGCGGGAACGGGTCATGAAGTGAGTGCCTTTCGGGTGGGAGACGATGCGGTCGGTTCGGTCAGGGCAGGCGCTTCAGCGCAGGCGGTGCCCAGCGCCCGTCGAGCACCGGCGCCTGCGGCACGTACAGGCGCAGGTTCATGCTGAAGGGGCCGGCGGGCGCGGGCAGCCAGTTCGGGGCCTTGGCCGGGCCCGGCGACGCGTGCTGGATGTACAGGTCCAGCGAACCGTCGGCGTTGAAGGCGAGCGCGTCGCGGTCGCCGATGGCGTAGCGGTTCAGCGCGTTGTCGACGAAGAACTGGTCGGGGCCGTACAGCGTCAGCGACCAGAACGCATCGGCCGGCGGCAGCTCGTGCGCGTCGAAGTGCAGCACATAGCGCGCAGTGCCCGACAGCGGCTGGCCCTCGCTGTCGCAGACCGAGCGCGGGTACATCGCCTCTTCGCGCGGCAGGGCGCCCAGCCCGGCGTAGGCGACGAAGGCGCGCGCCAGGTAGTCGTTGCCGTAGACGCCCACATTGCTGCCGAGGCTCCAGCCGTTGCGCACCATGCGCATCGCCGGTGCGCGCTCGAGCATGCGCCGGTAGGCATCGGGTGCGGCACGCGTCAGGGCGCGCTGCACGGCCTCGGGTGCTTCGGCCAGTGCGAAACCGCGGCCGGGGACCAGGCCGATGCGCTCCATGCGCAGCAGCAGCGCACCGTCGGTGGCATGCGGCGGGTTGCGCTGGAGCAGTTCGGCGAAGAGCGCGAAGAAGGCGCCGGCGCCGAGTGCGGCCACCTGCTCGACGGGCGGGCGCATGTCCAGCGCTGCATCGACGTGGCCGGCGGGTGGGTCGTGGGGCTTGCCCCAGGCCGACAGCGGCACGGCCTCGAAGCCGGCCTGCAGCGTGTGCACGTGGGCGTAGTCGGCCGCGCCGTTGGTCTGGATGCGCCCGACGATCCAGCCCACGTCCGTGGGGCTCACGATGGCGCGCACGCCCTCGGGCAGCGTGCCTTGCCAGCGCGGGCCGACGAGCGCGAAGTGGCCGCCGCCGTTGCCGTTGGTGCGCGTGCCCAGCGTGGCGAACACGTCGGTCCACAGGTCGTAGAACGGAATGACGTGGTAGCGCTCGCCCATGTCCGGCAGCGTCAGCACCAGCGGCTCGTCGCCGACGTCGTACCAGATGTTGGAGTACAGCGTGTCGGCGTTGGGACGCACCACGTCCTTGAAGCCGGCGTCGGGGTAGGTGGGCACGTGCACGAAGCGGTTCATCGGCCCGCGCACGCGCGCGCCGTCGGGCTGCGCGACGTTGGTGGCGACGCGGCGCGTCAGCTCCATCACCACCATCGGATAGGCATAGGTGTAGGCCTCGATGCCGATGGCGTAGGCGTCTGCTTCAGTGATGAACGTGCTCACGACTGCGTCTCCGCATAGCGCAGCCAGACGTCGTGGATGCGCCCGTCGAAGCCGAACGGCGCACGCTCGAAGTACTCGGCCGCCACCGGCGAGCCCAGGTCGCAGCCGACGTCGAAGGTCTCGCAGGCCGAGAAGATGGCCGTCACCGTGACGCCGATGTCGCACGCCGCCACCTGCACGCCATCGACGCGCAGCACGGCGCGCGCGGGCCGCTGGGGCGCCGTGCCGTCGCTCATCGTGAACTCGACGTCGATCGCACGGCGTCCGGCGGCAATGCGCGCGGTCGAGCGTGCCTTGAAGCGGTACATGCCGAGCATGTTGTATTCGTAGGCCAGGTGGCCGTCGTCCAGGTACAGGCAGATGCCGCCGTTGAAGCCGCCCAGCGCGAACAGCACGCCGCTCGCGCGCTCGCCCAGCGTGGCATCGACGGTGGCCGTGTGGCTGCGCGTCTTGATGTTGGGCGCGCAGTTCTCCGGGATGCGCGTGATGTCGCCGCTGAAGTGCCACGAGGTATGCCGGGGCGCGATGCGGTGCTGCGGCTTCAGCGTCAGGTGGTAGATCGCGCCCAGCGGATAGACGTGGTTGATGCCCGCCTGCACGGCGAACATCTCCTTCATCTGCGCCAGCTTGGCCGGCTGCGCCTGCGCCAGGTCGTGCGCTTGCGCGTAGTCCTGCGCGACGTGGTACAGCTCCCAGACGTCGTTGTCCGGGTCCCAGGTGGCCAGCCCGGGCGCGGCGCCCGCGACCCAGGGAATGCGCGGGCCGAACACGCCCGCGGTCCAGCCGTCGTGGTGCACCATGCGGCTGCCCGCCACCTCGAAGTACTGCACGCCCTTGCGGCCCTCGGCCTGCGGATGGGCGAAGGTGTAGGCCATCGAGATGCCGTCCAGCGAATCCTGCCGCACGCCGTTGAGCTCGATGGGCGGCGTGATGCCCAGGATGTCGTAGAGCGTGGGCGCGATGTCGTTGACGTGGTGGAACTGCGAGCGCGGCGTGGTGTCGGGCCGGATGCCGCGCGGCCACGACACGACCAGCGGCGTGCGCGTGCCGCCGAAGTGCGCGGCGATCAGCTTGGTGCTCTGGAACGGCGTGGAGCCGGCCCAGGCCCAGCCGGCGTGGTACATGTTGTCGGTCTTGCGCCCACCCAATGCGTCGAGGCCGCCCAGGCCTTCCAGCAGTTCGAGGTGCTGCGAGATCTTGGTGGAGATGCGGTTCTGCGCCAGCAGCTCGACCACGGTGCCGTTCTGTCCTTCGGCGCTGCCGCCGTTGTCGCTGAACACGAAGAACACCAGCGTGTTGTCGCGCAGCCCGAGCTGCTCCAGCTCGTCGACGACCTTGCCGATCTGCGCATCGGTGTGCTCCAGGAAGCCCGCGTAGACCTCCATCAGCCGGCGCTGGAACGGGCGCTCGGCCTCGGGAATGCTGTCCCAGCTGGCGAGCGTCTCGGGCCGGGGCGTGAGCTCGGCGGTCTCGGGGATCCAGCCCATCTCCTTCTGGCGCGCGAAGGCGCGTTCGCGGTAGGCGTCCCAGCCGTCGTCGAACTTGCCCTTGTACTTGTCGGTCCATTCCTTGAAGACGTGGTGCGGGCCGTGCACCGCGCCGGGCGCCCAGTACATCAGGAAGGGCTTGTCGGGCGTGATGGCGCGGTGGCGGCGCAGCCAGCCGCAGGCCTTGTCGGCCATGTCCTCGCTCAGGTGGTAGCCCTCGTCGCGCGGCGGCTCGATGAGCGTGGTGTTCTCGACCAGGCGCGGCTCGTACTGCGAGCTCTCGCCGCCCAGGAAGCCGTAGAAGTGGTTGAAGCCGTGGCCGGTGGGCCAGCGGTCGAAGGGGCCCATCTGCGTGGTCAGGTTGGCCGGCGTGTTGTGCCACTTGCCGAACGCGGCCGTGTTGTAGCCCCAGGCCCCGAGCACCTCGGCCATCGTGCCGGCGCTCTTGGGAATGACGCCCACGTAGCCGTCCCAGTCGGTGGCGTATTCGGAGATGTGGCCGTAGCCCACGCGGTGCGCGTTGCGCCCCGTCAGCAGCGACGCGCGCGTGGGCGAGCACACGCCGCAGTTGTGGAAGGCGTTGTAGGTGATGCCGCTGCCGGCCAGCCGCGTCAGCGTGGGCGTGTGGATCTCGCCGCCGAAGGTGTCGGGGTGCGCGAAGCCGGCGTCGTCGAGCATCACGATCAGCACGTTCGGTGCGTCGTCGCGCAGGTGCGGCACCGCCTTGCGCCGCTCGTGCGTGGACTCCGACAGCTTGCGCCCCGCGATGCTGGCGCTGGGCGGTGCGTCGAAGGGCAGGTGGCTGCCCTGGCCGGGCAGGGTGTTGAAGCCGCCGAGGGTGGCGGAGGGGTTGGATTTTTCTTGTGTCATGGGTGTTCTGTTGGCCGCGCGGAGGCAGGGCCCCGGCGTCGTGGTGGATCGGGCGTCAGTCCAGCGTGACGCCGATGGACTTGACCAGGGCGCTCCAGTCCTGCAGGTCCTGGCGCAGGACCTCCTTGAACTGTTCCGGCGTGGGGCGCGGCAGGTCGGTGAAGTTGAGTTCGCGCAGGCGCTGGGTCACGGCCGGGTCCTGCAGGGCGCGGTAGATCTCTTCGTTCAGGCGCTTGACGACGGCGGGCGGCGTCTTGGCCGGCACGAAGAAGCCGTACCAGGTGTAGTTCTTGAACGGGAACCCGGCCTGCGTCATCGTGGGCACGTCGGGCAGCATCGGCAGGCGGTCGGGGCCGCTGTAGGCCAGGGCCTTGACCCGGCCGGCCTTCACCACCTCGATGGTGGAGGAGATGTCGGCGAAGCCGGCGTCCACCTGGCCGCCCATGAGGTCCTGCACGCAGGGGCTGCTGCCCTTGTAGGGCACGTGCAGCAGCGAGATGCCGGCCTGCTTCTTCAGGCTTTCCATCGTGAGGTGGCCGCCCGAGCCGTTGCCCCACGAGCAGTAGTTCAGCTTGTCGGGGTGGGCCTTGGCATGGGCGACGAAGTCCTTGAGCGTGTTCGGCGGCAGGTCCTTGCGCACCAGCAGCAGGTTGCCGCCGCGGCCCACCTGCGCGACGGGCGCGAAGTCCTTGAGCGGCTCGTAGGGCAGCTTCTTGTAGAGCGCCGGGTTGATCACCATCGTGGCGGCGTAGGTGAACAGCACGCGCGTGCCGTCGGCCGGCCCCTTGGCGACGAAGTCGACGCCCAGGATGCCGTTGGCGCCGGCGCGGTTGTCGACGATCACGCTCTGCTTGAAGGCCTTGCCCAGCACGTCGGCGAACAGCCGCGCGATGAGGTCGGTGCCGCCGGCGGGCGGCGTGGGCACGACGATGGTGACCGGCTTGCTCGGGTAGCCGGCGCCGTCCTGCGCCGTGGCCGTGCCGGCGAGGGCGAGAAGGGTCAATGCGGTGAGTGCCGGCCGCAGCAATGTCCTGTTCACGGGAATGTCTCCTTGGGAATGGGTCGCGCAGGCCCCGCGCCTCCGGGCGCGTCCCCCGTTGCTACAGGGGGTGGGACTGCGTCTCCATGCTAGGAAACAGCGGCCATCGATTCCGTCAACCAGCCGACAGATTCGCCGACACCGGCTCGGGGAATACCCTCTGGCTCAGCCGGATGCGGGCTGCATGCCGACCGGCGACGGCGCGTTGTCGCCCCGTGGCCGCGCGCACCTGCGCTGCGGCGCGCTCACGCGCCGAGCTTTCGCGCAATCAGGTCCTTCATGATCTCGCTCGTGCCGCCGTAGATGCGCTGCACGCGCGCGTCGGCATACATGCGTGCGATCGGGTACTCGACCATGTAGCCGCAGTCGCCGAACAGCTGCAGGCATTCGTCCAGGGCCTTGCCCTGCTGCGTGTAGGGCTAGGCCGCCAATGCCACCGAATGCTGCTGCCAGTCCCCACGCTCCAGCAAGGCGGTCATCGTGGAGACCGGCGCGTGCTCGCGCACGGCGGGAATGACCTCGTCCGCCTCGTCCGGCGATCCGACCAGCACCGCGCCGACAAGCCGGCCCTCGGCGACCACCAGCTTGCGATAGATGCCTTGCGCAGGCTCGGACTGCGTCAACTCGAATTCGCCGGGCCGCGCGGCGTGCACGGAGCCCGCGGAGCGGACGTCGATGCCCGAGACCTTCAGCGCGGTCACGGGCACATGGCCGCGATAGACGCGCTTGCCGCCCAGCGCATTGACGGCCGCAATTTCTCCCTGCTCGGCCGCCACGGCCCACAGGGGGATCGAGTGGCCCTCGAACTCGGCCACATCGCCCGCGGCATAGACATGGGCGGCACTGGTGCGCATCTGTGCGTCGACGATGATGCCGCGGCCGAGCGCCAGGCCGGCCGACTGCGCGATGTCGACGTTGGCGCGCACGCCGGTGCACACCACGACCACGTCGGCGGGGAGCTGGCGTCCGTCCTTGAGCACGAGCCGCGCCACGCGGCCCTCGCTGCCCGGCTCCAGCCGCGCGGCGTCGGCACCGGTCATGACATGGATGCCCTGGGTTGCCAGGTGCGCTTCCAGCAAGGCGCTGGCCGGGGTGTCGATCTGCCGGTCCAGGATCTGGCCGCTGTTCGACAGCACCTGGACCTGCGCCCCGAGCTGCGCCAGCGCCTGCGCCGCTTCCAGGCCGAGCAAGCCGGCGCCCAGCACGACCGCGCAGGTGCCGTGGAAGCGCTGCATGTAGTCGCGGATCGCCATCGCGTCGTCGGCATCGCGCAGCACAAAGCTGCCTTCGATGCCGTAGCCGTCGAGCGGCGGGACCCACGCCGAACTGCCCGAGCACAGGATGAGCCTGTCGTAGCCCAGCGTCTCGCGGGTCGCCAGCGTGAGCTCGCGACGCTGCGTGTCGACGCCCGACACATGCGTGTTGAGCCACGCGGTGACACGGTGCTCGGCATACCACTGCTCGGGCAGCAGGTGCAGGCCCTGGACACCCGTCGGCATGCTGATCAGCTTGGCAATGGCCATCCGGTTGTAGGCGTTGTGGTTCTCGCGGCCGATGAGATGGATCTCGCAGTCGGGGTGGCGACGCCGCACATGGTCGGCCGCGGTCAGGCCGGCCACGCCGTTGCCCACGATCACGACGCGGCGGATCGACGCATCGAAGGGCACGACTTCGGGCTTGCGTGTCTCGCGCGCCGCCGGGGTCGCCTCCCGCTTCAGGTCGATGCGGATGGGCCCGGCATTGCGGATGCGCGCCATGCAGGCCAGGCGCGTGCCGTCGGCGCAGCCGAGCCGGGCCAGCGTCGCCCGCTCGTCGCTGCCGATGGGGGCGAGCCGTTCGCCGCCCGCCACGACGGCGATCGGGTCGGCGCCGCACACGCCGGAACGACAGCCGGCGTTGATGGGGGCGCCGCAGTCCTCGAGCGCCTCGAGCAGGGTCTGGCCCTTGCGGATGGGGGTCTTCATGCCGGTGGGGTCGATGCAGAGTTCGGCAGGCTGCGTGGACGCATCGGCCGGGGCGGCCGCAGCGGCCTCGTTCTCCGGCGGGGCTGCAACCGGCGCCTTGCGCGCGGCGTCGTTCGGGCCGCGGTGCAGCCGCATCGTCTCGATGACGATCGGCGCCAGCCGGGAACCGTCCCGGACACCCTTGCGCAGTTCACGGCGAAGGAACAGGCGCTCGACATGCAGCGACCGCGCGATCCACGTCAGGCTCGCGATGATCGTCAGGCCGCGCAGCGTGGCGACGACTTCGGGGGCGATGGCCATGCCGCTCAGGCTGCTCAAGGTGCTGACGACCAGCGGGGCGGTGAACCAGTAGTACAGCGAGAACGCGGCCGCCGCGAAGAGCACCGGCGACAGGTTGCGCGTCTTGCTGCCCAGCAGTTCGATCAGGTTGAAGAGCGTCAGGCTGGCGGCCATGTAGACCAGCATCTGCATGACCGTGGAGACCGGGCCGATCTCGGCGGGCGAAGGCACGAGGTAGTAGCCGAGGATCAGGCCCGGAAAGACGCCCGCGAAGAAGCTGCGGAAGTTGCGGTACGCCGGGTTCGGGTCGTACTGGTCGGCCAGGTACGCGGCGCCGGGGTTGAGGTCGTAGCAGTTCTTGGCGCAGCCCACGCACGGTTCGCAGTGCGTGTTGGCGATGCGGATGAACGGCGTCTGGCCGTACAGCCGCTGCACCGGCAGCAGGGGGCAGATGCTGCTGCACCAGCCGCTCTTGCCCTTGAACAGCAGGCCGCCGATGAGCGCCGCCCCCATGGCTGCCGCCAGCAGGCCGGCGGTGGCCATGCCGTTGCCGTTGAACAGCAGCTTGCGCGCGACGACCGCGCAGATCAGCAGGCCGATGCCGATCGGAAATGCCGCGCCCTGCGACAGGCGGCGGCTCGTGAGTGCGCGCGTGATGCCGAGCCTGCGGGGGATCTGGTTGATGGCGGCCAGCGGGCAGACGTTGCGCCACAGCCCGGGTGCCAGCATGAACACGAGCGGGAGCGACGGCACGATCAGCCCCCAGAACAAGGGCATCGCGGTGGCGGGCCGCAGCGCCAGCATGACGGCCAGGGCCAGGGCCGAGGCGATGCTCACCACGCGCAGCGCGCGCCACACCGCTTTCGGCACGATGGTCGGCAGCTGCATGAAATTGGCGAAAACGAGAGCGGGAGAGGGCTTGAACATGGTTCGGTGGTACCTGCGTGAGAAGGTGTCGCCATTCATGCCCCGGGGGGACGCTGCGACAGTGGTGGCGCCATCGGTGAGTGATGGGGCTCTGCGAGTGGTGCGATTCTGGCCAGTCGCACGTCTTAAGGTTGCTATCTTGTGTGCGGCACGCTTACGAGTCTGAAGACGACGGGCTCAGGTATTCAGGCGGTAGCCGACCCCGCGAATCGTGCGGATGATCTGCCGCCCGAGCTTGCGCCGCACGTTGGACAGGTGCACTTCCAGGGCGTTGCTCGTCGGTGCGCCGTGGATCCCCTGCACCAGCAATTCCACCTGGGCCTTGGGGACCGTGTGATCGAAGCGCAGCGCGAGCGCCTCCACCAGGTTCCATTCCCGCTCGGTCAGCGCGACAGGCATGCCGCAGCGGACCGTCGTCCGGCTGCCCAGGTCGAACTCGACGTCGCCGCACCGCACGCGCGGCGTTGCCAGGCCCGCGGCCCGGCAACGCAGTGCCCGCACCCGCTCGGCCACCAGCTCGGGGCGGCACGGCATCACCACGAAGTCGTCCGCGCCCGCGTCGAGGACCTCGGCCTGCGCGGTCGGGCCGGGCGCTCCCACCATCAGCATCAGGACCGGCGTGGTGATGTGCTGCACCCGCAACAACCGGACCCAGTCGAGTCCCGATCCGTCGGGCAACTGCGAGCTGACGAGCAGCACGTCGTAGGACTCGTTCTCCAGCACGTCGATGTCGCCGAGCCGCTCGACGCTGTCGATCAGGAACCCGTTCTTGCGCAAGTGCGTGAACAGGCCGTCGTCGACCCGCGCGCGATCCTGAAGCAGAAGCAGTCGCATGGCGTCACCTGCATGTTCAGCGCCGTCATGGCCGCGAGCAGTCGCTGGTGCTGTCGGTACGTGCCATGGCATGCCTCGTCATTGGCGAGCCGGCGTTCTCCTGGACACGGAGACGGGCGCCGCGCTGTCGACCGGGGTGCGGCCGTGGGTTGCAAGCGCGGCATCGATGGCGTTCAGGTCCTCGGGCACCAGCGTGCCGTTGGCCTGCCGCAGCTTGAGATTGCCGAGCAGCACCGAATAGCGCGCCACCGCCAGGTCGCGCTTGGTCTGGAACAGCTGGCTCTGCGCGTTGAGCACGTCGATGTTGATGCGCACGCCCACCTGGTAGCCCATGCGATTGGCCTCCAGCGCGATCTGGCTGGAGACCTCGGCGGCTTCGAGCGCCTTCACCTGGCCGGCGGCCGACACCAGCCCCAGGTAGGTGGCGCGGGTGGCCTGCGCGACGCCGCGGCGCGTGGCCTCGAGCAGCGAGCGCGACTGGTCTTCGAGCGCCAGCGTTTCCCTGACGCGGTTCTCGATCGCGTAGCCGGCAAACAAGGGCAGGTTGAGGGAGACGCCCACGGTGAGGGCCTTGACCCGCGAGCGGCCCGGCGTGGTGTTGGTGCCCTGGGGGTTGTTCGTGACGTTGTAGCCCAGGGTCGCATCGAGCGTGGGCAGGTGGCCGGCCTGCGCCTTCTGCACCTCGAGCCCGGCCACGTCCAGGCCCAGGCGGGCCTGCTGGATCGCAGGGTGCCCGGCATCCGCGTGCGAGGTCCAGACCTCGATGTCGGCGGGCGCGAGCGGAGGCAGCATCACGGGCGCCGCCAGCGGCACGGGCACGCTGCCGGTGCTGCCGACGAGCTGGTCGAGCACGATCTTCTTCACCTGCAGGTCGTTCTCGGCCGCGATCTCCTGCGCGATCACCAGGTCGTAGCGGGCCTGCGCTTCGCGCGCGTCGGTGATGGTGGTGGTGCCGACTTCGAAGTTGCGCTTGGCCGATGCGAGCTGCTCGGCCACGGCCACCTTCTGCGCGCGCACCAGGGCCAGGCTGTCCTGGCTGGCGAGCACGTCGAAGTAGGCCTGGCTCACGCGCACGATGAGGTCCTGCTCGGCGATGGTGAGCACCATCTGCGCCACCTCGGCCTGCCGCTGGCCCTGCTCGTAGGCGGCCCAGTTGGCGGGGCGGTACAGCGGCTGCGTGGCGTTGATGCCGACGCTCTGGGTGTTGAACCCGCGCGTCGTCGCACTGCCTTCCGTCGAGAGGTCCTGCCGGGTGTGCGAGGCGCCGGCCGACAGGCCGACGGTGGGCAGGATGCCGGCCCTGGACTGCGCCGCCCGCGCCAGCGTGGCCTCGTACTGGGCCCGCGCGCCCTGGTAGGTGGCGTCGTAGCCGCGCGCCGACGTGTAGATCTCGACCAGGCTCTGGCCATGGACGGGCCACGCGAAGCTCGCTGCGAGCACGGCGCCCCATGCCGGGACGAGACGCTTCCCGGTGGCGGGGGCCCGTGAGCCCTGTCCACCGGGTGGGGGTCGGCGCAGGCGCTGGTTCAGACCGTGCTCCGAGGGTCGGCCTGCAAGATGGCGCCACCCGCGCGGCGAACCGCGGCCGGGCTGCGATCGACATGCAGGATGGCGGCCACGATCTGCTCGGGCGCCGCCAGCGCCGGCGCCATCGACCAGCGGTCATAGACGTCGTTGCCGATGCGCACCATGCCGGTGTGGCGATTGATCTCCTTGTCGACCTTCGGGTCCGGGTCGTAGAAGCCCAGGGCAAAGCGCACGAGGTCGATGTTGCTCCGGCTCCCGGTCAGGAAAAGCCAGCCCGGGTTCACGCTGTGCATCTCGGCGTAGTCGGCCAGGTGCTCCACGGTGTCGATCTCCGGGCGGATCGTGATCGAGTACATGAAGATGTCCCGGCCCACCCGAGAGGCCAGGCGCTCCTGCACGCGCAGGAGGTTGTTGGTCATGAGCGGACAGATGCCTTCGCAGTCCGCGTACATCATGTTGATGGCGACGATCTTTCCCCGGACCAGGTCGTCGTAGAAGTTCACCTTCGCCCCGGTGTGGGTCTTCAGTTCGACGTTCGGCATGCGACGCCCCGGGCGTGCAGCCGTTGCCGGCGCCTCGGCGGAGGCGGGCAGGCCGAACGCGTACAAGGACGCGACGCCCAGTCCGGCGATCAAGTGTCTGCGGTGGTTCATGAGAATCTCCTGAAAGTCATCGGCGTTCTTCACACGATGTCGAAGCGAACCATCATTGCGTGGTCCTCGTGGGTGAGGTTGTGGCAGTGCATCAGGTACTTGCCCGAGAAATCGCGAAAGCGCACGAGCACCCTCACGGTCATGAGTTCGCCGACGACGAAGACGTCCTTGCGTCCGCGCTCGTTCACGGGAATGGTCAGGCTCACGCCGTTGACGCTCTTGCTGAGAATCCGTCCTTCTTCGAAGTGCACGTGGATCGGGTGCTGCCAGCCGTTGTCGGGATTGATGAACTCCCAGATCTCGGCGGTGCCCCTGGTGATCCTGGCTCTGGCCGTGAGCGAATCGAAGAACAGCCCGTTGACGTTCCACATGCCGCTGTTGCGCTGGAACACCCAGGTGCGAACCGGCAGGGCCGCGAGTTCGCTGGCACTGGGCAGGTCGCGCAGCGGGCGCAGCACGCTCGGCACCACGCTCAGGTCGGGCGTCGGGGGCTGGCGATCGACGATGAACTTGAGCACGCGCGTGCCCGGCGACTGCACCGGGCCGGGCCGGCGGGTATCGACCTGCGTGAGCTGGTTGACGAGGTAGAGCGTGGTGTTCAGCGGGAATCGCGAGAAGTCCACCACGATGTCCGCGCGCTCGGCCGGGGCGATCCGCACCCTCAGCTGGTTCAGGATCGGTGCCGGCAGCAGGTTGCCGTCGCTGGCGATCTGGGTGTACGGGTACACGATGGTGCCGCCCGTGTTCTGCAGCACGAACTCGTAGAAGCGCGACGGCCCGACGTTCAGCAGCCGCAGCCGGTACTTGCGGCGTGCCACGCGCAGCACCGGCTCGATCTTGCCGTTGACCACGATCTTGTCGCCCAGCACGCCCTCGGGGTTGAGCTCGTCGAAGGTCAGCCGGCCGCCCGAGTCGAACCGCTTGTCCGAGAAGCTCAGGGGGTAGTCGTACGCGCCGCTGGGCAACCGCAGCCCCGTGGTCTCGTCGCCGGTGTCGAGCGCGTCGAAGACCATGTAGCGCCCGAACATGCCCTTGAGCACGTTCGGTGCCGTCACGCCTTCCGTGTGGTCGTGATAGAAGAGCGAGCCCAGGGCTTCGCGCGAATCGCCGAGGCCGCCGAACTCGTCGAAGCCGGCGTAGAGGTTGGGGTAGAAGTGGTCGTTGAAGGTCCCCGGCGCGGTCAGCGTCACGCCGCCCTGGACGGCGCTGTAGAAGTCGCTCGCGAAGCCGTCGCTCTCCGACGGCGTGTGCATGTTGTGCAGGTGCGTGCTGATCTCGGGCGAGCCGAATCCCGTGTGGTTCTGCGGCAGCTGGTTGCGGATGCGGCAGATGACCGACTGCCCGTAGCGCGCGTGGATCGTGGGGCCCGGCGTGGTCACCCCCGGCGTGTTGCCTTCGTAGCCCCAGATGGGCTGCGGGGGGTAGTAGGGGTTGTTGCCGTTGAACAGCCAGGCCGGGTTCTCCTTGGCCGTCAGCTGGTACAGCAGCGGCGTGCCGGCCTTGCCGGGCACGGTCAGTTCCGCGTAGCGCTGGTGCGGTGCACGCCCGCACTCGCCGCCTGCGATGTTCGCGTTGAGGGTCGGGGCCGGGGTCAGCGTGGCCAGCGGTGTGAGCGGCGTGACCTGGTTGGGCAGGTCCTCGACCCACGGTGTCGTCGGCGGGCTGGGCGGCAGGGGCGTGGGTTGTGCGCGGGTCTTGCCCGGTGTCAGGACCAGGGGGGCGGCCGTGGCTGCCAGCGAGGCCTTCAGGAACGTGCGTCTCTTGCTGTGGGCGACAGGCGTCACGGGGTCGTGGTGGTTGGAATCCTTGCGCATGATGTATTCCCCTCGTTGACAGAGAACAGCCCCGCTACATCTGCCGTCCCGATCGGCGGATGGTGGAGGTGATGGGCTCGATGACGTACTGCAGCGCGGTCTGCGAGACGCCCGCGATGTAGACCTCGGCGGGCATGCCCGCCTGGAGCTTGAAGTCGCCGATGGCCCTGAGCGACTCGGCGTCGGCCAGGATCATCACGCTGTAGTAGGGCAGGTTGGTCTGGCGCTCGATCAACCGGTCGCCGGCGACATAGGTCACCTTGCCCGTGACCATCGAGGTGTTGCGGTACTTGAAGGCGGTGAACTTCACCCGCGCGCGCTGGTTGAGGTGCACGTTGCTGATGTCTTCCGGACGGATGCGCGCCTCGATCATCAGCTGGGCGTCGCTGGGCACGATGTCCGCGATCGCCTCTCCGGGCCCGACCACCGCGCCGGGCGAGGTGAACTTCAGGTCGATCACTTCGCCGCTGGCCGGGGCCACGACGACCTGCCGCTGCGCCGCGTCGTTCGACTTGCGCTGCTCCTGCTCGATCTCGCCCAGGCGCTGGGTGGTGGCCTTGAGCTGGTCGCTGGCGGCCTTCACGTAGTCGTTGCGGATCGACTGGATCTTCAGGTCGATCTCCACCAGGCGCTGGGCGGCGCGCGCCAGTTCCGTGCGCCGCTCTTCGAGCTTGGCCGCGTACTCCATCACCACCGATTCGAGCTGGGAGATCCGGCTCGACGAAATGAAGCCTTCCTGGATCAGGCCGCGGTTGGCCTCCAGGTCCTGGCGCTGCAGGACGAGCGAGTTCTGCGCCTGCGCGATCTGCGCGTGCACGGCAACGATTTCCTGCTGCACGCGATCGCGCTGCGTTCTCATGAGCGAGGCCGCGCTGTCCAGCGAATGGCGCTGGGCCTGGAACAGCGCCGTCTCCTTGAGCAGGGCCTGGCCGATGCGATCGTCCTGCCGGGCCGCGCGCAGCAGGTCTTCGGGGAAGGCGAGCGTCTTGGCGACGGACTGCTCGGCCTCCAGGCGCACCAGCATGGCACGCTCCAGATGGACGCGATAGCTCAGGCGGTTGCGGTCGGCGTCCACGCGCACGTCGCCCAGGACCAGGATCGGATCGCCGGCGTTCACATGCTGGCCGTCGCGCACCATGACTTCGCGCACGGTGCCGCCTTCCAGGTGCTGCACCGGACGGCGGTTGAGGTCCACCTTGACGAACGCGGGGGCCACCACCGCCATCGAGAGCGGGGCGAGGCCCATCCACAGGCCCAGGGGCAGGATCGCGCCGAGGATGACCCAGCATCCGCTTCGCGCGAGGCGTCGTGCGTGCTCCCGGCTGCTGCGTGGGGCGGCAACGGGAGGCATCGGGAGTGTGGCGGTGCTCATGGTGCGGGGTCCTTGTTCGCAACGGCGGCGCGGCGCTCAGGCGGCCTTCTGGTCCACGATCGCCTGGGCCTGGCGCTGCATGTCGCGCATCACCTCGCTCGCCGGGCCGAACTGCTGGATGCGGCCCGCGGCGAGCACCAGGATCTTGTCGACGTGGGCGATCAGCGACGGGCGGTGGGTGACGACGACCGAGGTCACGCCCGCCTGGCGCAGGCCGCTCATCGCCTGGGCGAGTGCGACTTCTCCCGCGCCGTCGAGGTTGGAGTTCGGCTCGTCCAGGATCACCAGCTGCGGGTTGCCGTACAGCGCACGGGCGAGCGCGATGCGCTGGCGCTGGCCCGGAGACAACCGCGAGCCGTGTTCGCCCACCGGCGTGTCGTAGCCCTTCGGGAGGGTCAGGATCATGTCGTGCGCATTGGCGCGCACGGCGGCGGCAACCACCGCTTCGGAGTCCACCTTGTCCAGGCGCGCGATGTTGTCCGCCACGCTGCCGTCGAAGAGCTCGACGTCCTGGGGCACGTAGCCGATGTAGGGGCCCAGCTCTTCGCGCGGCCAGTACGACACGTCGGCGCCGTCGAGGCGGACCTTGCCGCTGCTGGGGCGCCACACGCCCGTGAGCACGCGCGCGAGGGTCGACTTGCCGGCCGCGCTCGGGCCGACGATGGCCAGGGCCTCGCCCGGCGCCAGCGCGAAGACGATGTTCGAGAGCACCAGGGTCTCCGAGCCGGCCGCGCGGTACGAGATGTTCTCCGCGCTCAGGCGTCCTTCGGGGCGCGGCATGGCGACATGCGGCTCGGTGCGCTCGAAGTCCTTCGACAGTTCCTGCAGGCGCCCGTAGGCCGCCCGCGCCTCGATCAGCGTGCGCCAGCTGCCCACGAGCTGCTCCACCGGCTGCACCGCGCGGCCCAGCAGGATGCTGGTGGCGATCATCACGCCGGCGGAAGCCTGCTGGCTCAGCACCAGGTACGCGCCCAGGGCCAGCATGAGAATCTGGATGGCCTGGCGCGCGGCCTTGGTCCCGGCGGTGAACGCCACGGTGCTGCGGCTGGCGCTGGTCTGCATGGTCGCGATCTGGTCCTGCAGCGCCCGCCAGCGCACCAGCAGGCGCTGTGTCATTCCCAGGGCCTGCAGCACTTCGGCGTTGCGCAAGGAACTCTCGACGTATTGCGCGGCGCGTCGCCCTTCGTTCTGCAGGGTTTCGAGCGACCGGCGGCTGATGCGGTCGTTGAGCCAGGCCAGGCCGAGCATGAGGAGCGCGGAGAACGCAGCGCCCACGCCGAGCGCGGGGTGGAACATCCAGATCACGAACACGTACACGAACACCCAGGGCGCATCGAACACCGCGATCAGGCCATTGGCGGAAAACACGGCGCGAAGCGCGGCCACGTCGCGGATTCCTTCTGTCCTCACGCCGCTCGGGGCGCGTGCGGCGCGCTCCACGATGGCGTTCACCACCGGTGGGGAGAGTCGCTCGTCCACCATGATGCCCACCACGTTCTGCAGCCGGGTTCGCAGGTAGTCCAGCAGCAGCAGGATGAACAGCGCCACGCCGGTCCCGGCGAGCAGCACCAGCAGCGTTTCATGGCTGCTGGTCGAGATGACCCGGTCGAACACCTGCAGGGTGAAGAACGCGGGCACCAGGAACAGCAGGTTGATGAAGAAGGAGAACGCCGCGATGTACAGCAGCAGCGGTCGCAGTTCCATCCACAGGGTTTTCATGTGCGTCTCCTGTGGTTCTGTGGGGCGTTGCTCAGTTGACCTGCGGGTCCTGGGCCGCGGCCTGCGCCGCGGCTTCCAGCGACTTCACCCGCCGCACCAGCCGGTCGATGGTCACCATCTGCGCCGAGTAGGCGCGCGACAGTTGTTGGGTCGCGTCGCACAGGCCCTGGATGGCGACGCTCAGCTCGTCCTTCTTCGCGTTGACCATGCCGATGCGCGACATGATCAACGTCGCCACCTCGCGCGGGTCGGAGATGGAACGAGGGGCCTGCTGCGGGCTTGCGTTGTTTTTCTCGTCCATGTCGTTCTCCGTGGTCAAGGTCGTTGAAACGTTGGCGGTGCTCATGCCGACAGCACGAAATCGGCCTGCGTGATGGTGTTCGTTCCCACCCCGTTCACGCCCATCAGCAGGATGCTTTCCAGGCCGTCGAACTCGACCAGCGTGTCGGCGCCCAGGTCGGTGATGGACACGTTGGCGGCAAAGTTGCCGGCGTTGATCCCCATCGCGGAGATGTTCAGCCGGTCCTGCCCGTTGAGCAGGTTCCCGCTGGCATCGAAGCCGAGGATCGTGTCGTTGCCGAACCCCGGCGCGAACACGAAGACGTCGTCTCCCGTTCCGCCGTCCATGGTGTCGTTGCCCGTGCCGCCGGTCAGCCGGTCCGCGCCCGCCCCGGTGCTGAGGGTGTCGTTGCCGCCACCGCCATCCACCACGTTCGCGGCATTCAGGAGGGCCACGGGCGCGAAGCTGATGTTGTCGTTGCCCTGGCTGCCGATCACGTTCTCCACCGAGCTCAGCGTGTCGGTGCCGGTCTCGGCGCTGGTGGCGGAGGTCGGCGTGACCGTCGCACCGGCCGAGGTGGCGGACAGGTCGTAGGTGTCGTTGCCGATGCCGCCGGCGTAGCTGTCGTTGCCGTCGCCCACCGTGGCGATGAAGGTGTCTGCGCCCGCATCGCCGTCCACCGTGTCGCTGTCCAGCCCGCCCGTGAGCCTGTCGTCGCCCGCCTGGCCGTTGATGGTGTCGTTGCCCGAGCCACCCAGCACGATGTCGTCGCCGGCGCCGGCACTGATGGTGTCGTTGCCGCCCTGGCCGTCGATGAAGTTCGCGCCGCCATTGACGACGATGATGTCGTTGCCCTGGCTGCCGATGATGTTCTCCATCGTGTTGAGCGTGTCGGTGCCGATCTGCGCGCTCGTGGCGAGGTTGACCGTCACCGTCGCGCCGGCCGTGGTGGCCGACAGGTCGTAGGTGTCCACGCCGGCCCCGCCGACATAGCTGTCGTTGCCGTCGCCGATCGTCGCGACGAAGCGGTCGTCGCCGCCACCGCCGTTCAGCGCGTTGGCACCGGTGTTGCCGGTCAGCGTGTCGTTGCCGGCGCCACCGGTCACGTTCTCGATGTTCGCCACCGATTCGAAGCCCGTGGCCGTGCCGGTGGCCAGGTTCACGGTGACGGCCGTGGTCGTGGCACCGTAGCTCAGGGTGTCGACGCCGCCCTGGAGGTCGGCCGTGACCGCCTCGATGTCGGTGACGGTGCCGCCCGCCAGGGACGCGATCGCCGTTCCCGTCAGCACCACCGCGAGCGTCTGGCCCAGCGCCGTGCCGGCGATGTTCAGCCGGTCGTTGGCACCCGCGCCGCCGTTGATCGTGTCCGCGCCGTCGCCGACGAGGTAGTGGAAGAGGTCGTCTCCCGCGCCGCCGCTGACCGTGTCGTTGCCGGCGCCGCCGGTGAGCGTGTCGTTGCCCTCGCCACCGGTCACGGTGTCGTTGCCGCCGCCGGCGTCGATGACGTCGTTGCCGCCCTGGCCGTCGATCACGTTCGCGCCGCCGTTGACGACGATGCTGTCGGCGCCCTGGCTGCCGATGAAGTTCTCGATGGAAGACAGCGCATCGGTGCCCGTCTGCGCGCCCGTGGCGGTCGTCGGGGTGATCGTCACGCCTGCCGAGATCGCGGACAGGTCCAGCGTATCGGTGCCGCCGCCGCCGGTGTAGCTGTCGTTGCCGTCGTTCACCGTCGCGACGAAGCGGTCGTCGCCGCCGCCGCCGTTGAGCACGTTGGCCAGCGCATTGCCCACGAGCACGTCGGCGCCACCGCCTGTCGTCACGTTCTCGATGCCGGCGATCGAGGTGAAGCCCGAGGCCGTTCCGGCCGTGAGGTTCACCGAGATGGCCGCGGCGCTGGTGTAGGTCAGCGTGTCCACGCCGGCCAGCAGGTCGGCCGTGACCGACTCGACATTGCTCACCGTGCCGCCGGCCACCACCGTGAGCGCGGTGCCGTTGTAGCTCACCGCGAGCGCGTCGGCCGCCGCCGTTCCGATGACGTTCAGGGTGTCCAGCCCCGCGCCGCCGTCGACGGTGTCCGTGCCTTCGCCCATCGTGTAGTTGATGGTGTCGTTGCCGGCGCCGCCGGCGATGCTGTCGCTGCCCGCGCCGCCGTCGATGAGGTCGTCCTGGCCGAGGCCGTTGATGGCGTCCGCGCCGCCGCCGCCGAAGATCACGTCCTGGCCTTCAGTGCCCGTGAGGACCTGGGCGGCGTTGTTGGCCGCGATGAAGTCGCCCGTGACCACGGTGGCCGCGGAGCGCACCGTCTCGAGCGCGCCCGCATCGTCCGTGAAGCTCACCGTCAGGCGCAGTTCGCGGTTGACCTGGTCGGCGCCCGGCGTGAAGGTCGCCAGGGTGGCGCCCGCGATGGGCGTGAACCCGGCGGCGCCGCCGCCGACGCCCGTGTTGACGGCCTGTTCCCACTGGTAGCTGAAGACGGCGCCCGTCAGCCCGTCCACGTCGCTGATGCCGAGGGTCGATGCCGTCAGCAGCTGGCCTTCGGTCGGCGTGGTGTCGCTGATCGTCGGCTGCCCGGTGGCCGCGGTGTTGAGGGCCAGCGGCGCGGTCGTGGCGGAGTACACGTTCTCCAGCACGTCGTTGGCATCCTTGTAGACCGCCCGCACGCGCAGCGCCAGGCCGAGCTCGAAGGTCCGCGGCGTGAAGCTCGTGCCCGTGGCCCGCGCCACTTCGCCGCCGGCGTTCTCGATCAGGATGTCCTCGAAGATGCCGGGGCGGACCTCGGCCTGCCAGAAGTAGGCGATGGGGCCGGTGATCGCACCGTCGGGGTTGGTCGCGCTGACGTTGTCCGGATCGGTCACGCCCAGGGCCGACACGGTGAGGGTCGCGCCCAGGGTGGGCGTGGTGTCGCTGAGGGTCAGCTGGCCTTCGGGATCGAGGTTGAAGCCTTCTTCCGCAATGAACGCCGCGCCATCGGAGAACTGCAGGCGCTCGATGTTGCGCACCACGTCGATGCCGTCGGCGCCGGCCACGCCGTCCACGACATGGCTGATGCGCCAGACATCGTTTTCGAGGAAGGTGATCTCGTAGTTGCCGAAGACGTCCGAGAAGACGGCCGTGTCGAAGTCCGGCGCATCCGACATCAGGATCTCGCGGGCAATGGTGAGTTGACCCGGGTTGTAGGTGCCGTCGAAGACGCGCCCCTGCAGCTCGAGGTCGGTCATGGTGTCATAGCTCGCGATCTCGGCGCCCGTTCCGTCGGCGTTCTCCCGCACGCTGATGCGCACGTTCAGCCAGGCATCGCCGTCGATGATGTCGTTGCCGCCGCGGCCCTCCAGCAGGTCGCTGCCGCCGCCGCCCAGGATGATGTTGCCGGCGAACGAAGTCACCGGTCCGTCCATCTCCATGCCGACACCGAGCACCTGGTCCAGGAGGCCCTGCAGGCCGTCGATGAGTTCGATGTGGGTCAGCACGCTGCCCGTGGTGCCCGACAGCGCCATCGCGGCCGCATCGTTGTCGTCGCCGCGCAGGACGTCGGCGTGCGCCGAGCCCGACATGCCCTCGACCGACGTGAACCGCGCCAGCACGGTCGCGTTCGAGATCGGCACGGGCGTCTCGTCGAAGGCACGAAGGAACAGGTCGGCCGTGACACCGAAGGCGTCGTCCTTGAACCCGGCCCAGTCGAAGCCGGAGCCGCCTTCGTAGCGGTCCACCTGGCCGCCGTTGCCGAACATGATGTCGTCGCCGCCTTCGCCGTCCATCCGGTCGGAGATCGAGTTGCCGATGAAGACGTCGTGGCCCACCACCTGGTCGCGGGCGAAGGCGTCGAAGTTCTCGCCGGCGCTGCCGTCGGCCATGCCTTTCTCGATCCAGTCGTCGCCTTCGTTGCCGAACACGAACTCGTTGCCGCGGGCGCCGAGGATGAAGTCGTTGCCCGTGCCGCCGAACGCCTCGGACGGGTCTTCGCCGGTGACGATGAAGTCGTTGCCGTGGCCGCCCAGGATCAGGTTGATGCCGTTGCCGCCGTGGATGGCGTCGTTGCCGTCGCCGCCCTGCATGTTGTCGTCGCCACCCAGGTCCGTCATGATGTCGTCGCCGGCCCCGCCGAAGACGAAGTCGTTGCCGTCCCCGCCTTCGAGCCGGTCATTGCCGGCGTCGCCCCAGAGCGTGTCGTCGCCGATGCTGGAAATGATGGTGTCGTTGCCTGCGGTACCGCCCAGAACGACGTGGTCCTCACCGCTGTACTGCAGGTAGTTCGGATCGGCCGCTTCGGTGCCGGGGTTGTTGCGCAGCACCAGTGGCGTCAGGCTGCCTTCGGCCGTCGGATCGTCGCGCCCGTCGAGCCCCAGGCCCGTGAACTGCCGGGACGGGTCCACCTCCAGCGTGAACCCCGGCGTCGTGAAGATGTCGCCAGGCAGGTGCTCGACATCGGTGTTGGCCATCACCAGCCGGGCGAAGGAGTTGTTCTCCAGCTCGGTGAGGAAGTTCAGGCCCTGCGTGCGCTCCAGGTAGTAGAAGCGGTCGCCGTCCTGCAGCTTCTCCATCTGCTCCTCGAAGACGAAATTGAAGGTCGAGCCCAGCAGGCCGCCGAACGGCATCTGCTTTTCGGCCAGGCCGCCGATCCACAGGTCGATGTCGTCGACGCCGGTGGTCGTGATGCCGGCCTCGTCCGCGTAGGCATTGCGTCCGTACAGGAAGTCGAGCCGGTCCTCCGGCGCACCGATGCCGCCGTAGACCAGTGCCACCGCCGCCGCGCGCTTCTCGATCAGGGTGTCGGCGGCGGCCAGGCTGGCGTGCACGCCGTAGGCCGCAATGAAGTTGACCACCGAGGCCTCATGCTTGATGTGCTGCATGAAGTCGACCCAGTTCGCGTAGGGCTTGAGCTGGCTGTCGCCGGTCACGCTGTAGAAGTCGCGCCGCGCGGCGTTGAGTGTCGGCACGCCGGTGTCGCGCCCGCGCACGATGTTGATCGTCGCCAGGTCGAGCGGCAGGCCGAGCAGGTTGTTGCGCAGGGCCTCGGTCACGAACTCGTCGATCTCGTTGCCCTGTTGCCGCGTGAGGCCGCGCGCGAGCGCGCCGGCCGCTTCATCCGCCGTGATGCCGCTGGCGGCGAACGCGAGCGGATTGAGGAAGGCCTCGATCAGCCCGAGCTGCTGCGTGGGGTCGGCCGTGCCGCCGATCACGTTGAAGTCGACGTCGAAGCGGTCCACCGTCTCCGTCAGCATCGAGTGGCCGAAGCGGTACACGGTGTGGGCGAACTCGGCGACGATCGACGGATCGATCTCGGTGTCGTAGACCTGGGTGGCGGCAAAGAAGATGTCGATCTGCGGCTGCACCTTGCGCGCGAACTCCTCGAACACCAGGTGCTGGTACTGCATCTCGGTGCCGAAGCGGGCCGCCTGGAACAGGCGCTCGCCGTCCCACGAGCCATCGGGCAGGTGCCATTCGGCAATGAAGGCCGCGTCGCCCGACGCCATGATCACCGCCTTGGTGTGTTCGACCAGCCGGTTGTGCTCGGCGTGGAACACATGGTGAATGCTGGTCAGCGCGATGTTTTCGTTCACCCGGCCGTCGCCGGCGATGTAGTGCGCGTCGAGCAGTTCGTCGTCGTAGAAGCCCGCGGCCGGTGTGCCGCCGATCTGGTCGTCGGCATCGGCCGTCAGCGCGACGCCCTGGCTGTTCACCGGGTTGGCGGTGTGGGCGATGTCGGCCAGGAACACGTGGCCCGTGCGCACGGCCAGGCTTGCATCGATCGGCGCGCCCGGCGAGCCCGAGGCCAGCGTGCCGCCGGCCTGCAGCACGATCTGCGCGAAGCCGGTCACCGGGTCGGGAATGAAGTTGCCGTACTCGTCGGCCGCCAGCAGCGGCAGGTTGAGCGCGTCGGCATTGTCCAGCGCGATGCCCAGCAGGTCGCGCGCCTGCGCCTTGACCACCGCCCAGGTGGCCATGCCGCCCAGCTCGATGTCGTCGGCCGTGCCGAAGAGGCCGTCGGCACCGAGGTCGCGGTTGGTGATCAGCCGCCCGGTGGCGACCGGCTTGCCGTCGGCGTTGAGCTCATAGGCGCGCAGGAAGACCTGGTGCGAGGGGTGCGACGTGTAGGTCTGGTTCTGGTCGATGAACGGCGTCGTGAGGTTCGTGGCCTCGTGCGTGGTGTCGTCCGCGGTGCCCATGACGCCGTCGGCGCCGGGTCCGGCAACCTGGGTGGCGCGCGTCAGCACCAGGAAGTTGCTGTTGCTGCCCGACACATAGAGCGGATCGTCGGGCTGCAGCGGGACGAAGATGGTGCCGTTGCCGCCCTTGGCCACGAGGTCCAGGCCGTGGTCGAAGAACTGGCCGAAGAAGGTCATGAAGGCGTTGAACGGCGCCGACAGGCCTTCGTCCGGCGCGGTGTTCGGAATGACCAGCAGGGTGCCGACGGGAATCGCCACGCCGTCCAGGTCGTACAGCACACCGTCCACCAGCGTGCCCAGGCCCGCGTCGACGAACGCGCTCACCGCCGCCGGGTTGTTGCTCGTCATGTCGACGATCAGGTTGCTGATGATGCGCGGGTCGGCGTCCACCACATTGCCGCTGGGGCCGTAGTCCGTGTTGGTGAGCGTGCCCCCCGGGCCGAGGTTGATGCTGTCACCGTCCTGGTCGTTGCGGAACACCGGATCGACCAGGCGCGGGAACACCTGGTCCGCGGCGCCAAAGCCGGACTGGCCCTGCACCAGGTTGTTGTAGGAGCCGTCCACCGTGCGAAGGCCGAGCGGCGCGCGCGCGTTGTCCAGGATGTCGGTCAGCGCCTCGCCGTTCGCGTGTCGCTCCGAGATCTTGATCTGCTCCAGGATGAACTGCAGGTCGGACTGCAGGAAGCGCACGCCCGCGCTGTCGACCAGCGCGGAGGAAGGCGCCGGCGCCGGCGGCACGACGGCCGCCACGCCGGTGACCGCCGCGGTGGGCGCGGAGTACACGGTTTCCAGCACGCCGTCGGCATCGCGGTAGACGGCCCGCACCCGGATGGCCAGGCCGTCGAAGGGCGCGGTGACCCGGAAGGTCGTGCCGTTCACCGTGGCGGGCTGGCCGCCGCCCAGGTCGATGATGTCGCGGAACACGCCCGGCGCGCGCGTCGGGTCGGCCTCGTACTGCCACGTGTAGCTGATCGGCCCGGTGACCGTGCCGCCAGGGTTGTCCGCATCGGTGAGGGCGGCCGACACGCTCAGGAGCTGGTTGATCTGCGGCGTGTCGTCGCTGATCGTGACCGAGCCGCCCGGTGCGTTGTTGCTGCCGGACAGCAGCTGGACGGCGTCGGAGAACTGCAGCCGCTCGATGTTGCGCAGGATGTCGGTGCCGTCGGTGCCGACGTTGTCGGTGACGGTGGTGCGGCCGTCGGCGCCGGTGGTGACGGTGTAGTTGGCGCGCAGCCCGGAGAACATCGCGGTGTCGTAGTCGGCGCTGTCGGACATCAGGATCTCGCGCACGATGCTGAGCTGGCCCGGGTTGATCTCGCCCGAGAGCATGCGCGGCACCAGCTCCTTCAGGCTGTCGACGCTGGTGAGGCCGGGCACGCCCGAGACGGCGATGCGCACGTTGAGCCAGGCGTCGCCGTCGATGATGTCGTTGCCGCCGCGGCCCTCGATGAGGTCGCTGCCGTCGCCGCCCAGGATGATGTTGCCCTCGCCGAACGAGGTCATGCCCGCGGGCAGCAGGCCTTGCAGGCCGTCGATCAGCGCGATGTTGGTGAGCACGCTGCCGGTCCAGCCGGCCTGCAGGATCTCGACGGCGTCGGCGTCGTCGCCGCGCAGGAAGTCGGCGAAAGCCGATCCCGACAGGCCTTCGGTGAAGGCGAAGCGGTCCATCATCGCGGCGTTCGAGTTGACCACCGGGGGCACCACGAAGTCGTTGACGATCATGTCGGCGGTCACGCCGTACTTGTCGAACTTGTAGCTGGCCCAGTCGAAGCCGGAGCCGCCGTCGAAGTGGTCTTCGCCGTCGGAGCCGGTGAAGATGTCGTCGCCGCCTTCGCCGATCAGCTCGTCGAAACCGCCGCCGGAGATCAGGACGTCGTTGCCGATGACGCTGTCTTGCACGAGCGGGTCGAAGCTGTCGCCCGTGGTGCCGTCCTGGGTTCCCAGCTCGATCCAGTCGTGGCCCTCGTTGCCGAATGTCGGCAGGTTGCCCTTGCTGCCCAGGACGAAGTCGTTGCCCTGGCCGGCAAAGACTTCGGAAACGTCCTCGCCGGTGATGATGAAGTCGCTGCCGTCCCCGCCGATGATGAGGTTCGCGCCGTTGCCGCCGTGGATGACGTCGTTGCCCTCGTTGCCCTTGAGAACGTCGTCGCCGCCGCGGTCCGTGATGATGTCGTCGCCCGCGCCGCCCTCGACCTGGTCGTTGCCGTCGCCGGACTCGATGCGGTCGTTGCCGCCGTCGCCGTAGATGGTGTCGTCGCCGATGCTGGCGATCAGGGTGTCGTTGCCGGCGGTGCCGCCGAGCACGACGTGTTCGTCGCCCGTGTAGCGCAGGTAGGTGGTCTCCACGGCCGCGGTCGTGGGATCGTCACGGATCACCAGCGGGGTGAGTTCGGTGCCGCCTTCGGTCGGGTCGCCGTGGCCGTCCACGCCGATGCCGGTGAACTGGCGCAGCGGGTCGACTTCGAGGATCAGGCCCGGGGTCGAGAAGATGTCGGCCGGCAGGTGCGTCGCGTCGGTGTTGAGCATCACCAGCTTGGCGAAGGTGTTGTTCTCCAGTTCGGTGAGGAAGTTGAGGCCGGCCAGACGCGAGAGGTAGTAGAAGCGGTCGCCGTTCTGCAGCGCCTCCATCTGCGACTCGAAGACGAAGTTGAAGGTCGAGCCCAGCAGGCCGCCGAAGGGCATCTGCTCTTCGGCCAGGCCGCCGATCCACAGGTCGATGTCGTCCACGCCCGTGGTGGTGACACCGCCGACCATCGCGTAGATGCCCGTGCTGTTCAGGAAGGCGAGCCTGTCTGCTTCGTCTGCAACGAAGCTGCGCTCCGCGGCCGTGCCGGCGTTGAGAACCACGGTGCCGCCGAAGACGAGTGCGGCCGCCACGGCCCGCTTCTCGGCCATCGTGTCGACGTCCGCGGCGGTCAGCGCGCCATGCGTGCCGTACGCCGCAATGAAGTTGATGACGGAGGCTTCATGCTTGAGGTGCTGCGTGAGGTCGACCCAGCTCGTATAGGGCTTGAGCTGCGGGTCCGCGGTCGAGGTGTAGAACTCCCGGCGCGCTTCGTTGAGCGTGGGAATGCCGGTGTCCCGGCCGCGTGCGATGTTGATGGCGGCGAGGTCCAGCGGCAGGCCCAGGAGCTGGTTGCGCACCGCGTCGGTGACGAACTCGTCGATCTCGTTGCCCACCTGCCGGGTCATGCCGCGCACGATGGCGCCGGCCGCCTGCTCCGGCGTCAGTGCGCCGTCGTTGTTGAACCCGATCGGGTTGAGGAAGGCATCGACCAGCGCGAGATCGCTCGACAGGAAATTGGGGTCCAGCCGGTCCACGGTCTCGGTCAGCATCGTGTGGCCGACGCGGAAGACCGCGTGTGCGAACTCGGCGACGATCGCCGGATTGATCGTCGTCTGGTAGTTGGTTTCGGCCAGGAACTCGTCGACGGCCGGCTGCATCTTGCGCGCGAACTCTTCGAACACCAGGTGCTGGTACTGCATCTCCGTCGCGAAGCGCGCGGCCTGGAAGATGCGCTCGCCGTTCCATGAGCCGTCGGGCAGCTGCCATGAGGCGATGAACGCAGCGTCGCCGGTGGCCAGGACGGTGGCCTTGATCTCTTCGGCCTGCCGGTTGTGCTCGGAGTGGAAGACGTGGTGGACGGAGGTCAGGGCGATGTTCTCGTTGCCGCGGCCGTCGCCGGTGATGAAGTGGCGGTCCAGCAGCTCGTTGTCATAGGTGCCGGGTTCCGAGAGGCCGACGGCCGAGTCGCTGTCGGGCGCCAGCACGCCGCCCACGAACACGGGCGCCGCGGCATGCGCGATGTCGTTCAGGAAAGCATGGCCGGTGCGAACGCCCACGCTGGCGTCGAGGGGCGCGCCGGGCGTGCCCGAGGCGAGCCCGTTGCCGTCCGGGTCCAGCGGCCCGCCGACGTCGGCGGCTCGCAGCACGATCTGCGCGAAGCCGGTCACGGGATCGGGGATGAACTTGCCGAACTGGTCCGTCGCCAGGAGGGGCAGGTCCAGCACGTCGGCGTCGTCGAGCTGGATGCCGAGCATCAGCGCCTGCGCCTTGACCTGGGCCCAGTTGGCAAGGCCGCCGTCGGCGCCATCGAGCAGGCTGCCCGTGGCCACCGGACGGCCGTTGGCGTCGAGCACGTACTCGCGCAGGAACACCTGGTGCGAGGGATGCGAGGTGTAGGTCTGGTTCTGGTCGACGAAGGGCGTCGTCTGGTTGGTCTGGTCGCCGTTCGCGTCGCGTGTGGCGCGCGAAAGGATCATGAAATTGGGGGCGCCGGGGGCCGTACTGAACAGCGGATCGTCCGGCTGCAGCGGCATGAAGATCATCTCGGTGCTGCTCTTGTTGACCAGGTCGAGTCCGTGGTCGAAGAACTGGCCGAAGAAGGTGAACCATGAATTGAAGGGCGCCGAGAGGCCTTCGTCGGGGCTGGTGTTCGGAATCTCCAGCAGCGTGCCGGGGGGAATGACGACGCCCTGGAGGTCGTACAGGACGCCGGCTGCGTCGAGCGTTCCGAGGCCCGCGGCCACGAAGGCGCTCACCGCCGCGGGGTTGTTGCTGGTCATGTCGGCGACCAGGTTGCTGATCAGCCGCGGGTCGGCATCGACCACGTTCCCGGCGCTGCCGTAGTCCGTGTTGGTGATCCCTGCGAAGGCGTCGTCCTGCTCGTTGCTGTAGGTCTGCGGCACCAGCTGCGGAAACGGGTTGTCTGCGGCACCGAACTCGCTCTGGCCCGGCATCAGGTTGTTGTACGACCCGTCGACCGTCCTGAGGCCGAAGGGCGCAAAGGCGTTCGGGACCAGGCTGGCGGGGTCCGCTCCCGCTGCTTGTGCTTCCGCAATGAGAATTTGTTGAAGAATGAATTCGAGATCGGACCTGATCAGCGTGGCCATTTCTATTCTCCTCAAGACGAACGACTTTCAATGCAGCCCCGGTCCCGCCTACATGGCGAAAAGGCTCATGTAGCGTGGCTCAGGAGTGACCGCGCGCCTGGAATTGCCAGCCGCGGGTTTTTCGAGGAAGTGATGCAGCGCGTGACCCGGTGGCGGTCACGCCTGGGGAGCGGCTAGGGTCGTCGTCGGCCGCTCAGGCACCGCAGCGGGGCGGTGCAGCAAATATCCATTGCGCGATGCCGGTCAGGCGCGATGCCGGCATGGAGATGAAGCCCGCATTTCATGCGGACCTTGATTCGACACTTGTTCATGCGATACCCCCACCATGGATCCTGTCAAAAAGAATCTAGGTCGGCGCGCCGAAAGTCGTTGCCGCTTGTAAGCGGACGGCAACCGGTGGTCGATTGGTTGTCTTCGAAAACGAAGGTGCTAATTATGAGAGGCCATCTTCAGGAATGCAACTTTCTCACATACAAATTAACTGACGAGAACCTGACTACGCGCGCCAGAGCCAAAAAAAAACAGCGGCCGCGGCGACACCGGCCGAAATCAGGGCGATCAGCGCCATTTCCGCATGGCCGCCATTGCTTTTTTGGGACGCCGCAGCGAAAGCGGGAGGGCGTTCATTGCCGTGTGGCGGGCTCGCGAAGGGGCTGTAGACGGCGGAGCCGGGACGATCAGGATCACCTGTTGTGGCCGCCGGATTGTCGGGAGAGGCCGTCGCCACGGCCGCTTCGTTTGCGACTTCGCCGTCCGCAACGCCGCCATCCGGGTTCTCGTGCGCCGCAACGGCGGCCGACGTCGCTTCCGTCGCGATCGCCAGGTCGGCGCACATGACCTGCGTGGCCCAGGCCGCGACAAGCATGGCCTGAACGAAGGGCCGCTTGTCGAGCGCGCGGCGAGGGCGCGATCCGGCGGCGAAGGGGCAATCGATCGGGGTCATGGGTCGCTGCCCTTCAGATCAGGCCCGTGTGAACGGCGAAGTTCACCGCCTGGGCGCGCGAATGCACATGCAGCTTCTTGTAGATGCTCTTGATGTGCACATTGACGGTCTGGCCCGTGATGCCGAGCTTGGCGCCGATCTCCGCCGAGACGTAACCCGAGGCCACGCAACGCAGGACCTCGCTCTCTCGCGGCGTCAGTGTCATGTCGCGCGACGGCGGCCTCGGCGGCGACGGCGCCTTGTCGGCGACCGGCTCGCGGGGGTGGTAGTCCAGGCGGTGCAGCAGGCGCCGCGTGAGCCGGGGCGTGATCGCGGCCCCGCCGTTCACCACGTGCAGCACGGCATCGGCGAAGCTTTGCAACCAGGCGTTCTTCAGGAGGTACCCCATGGCACCCAGTTCGAAGGCGCGCAGCACGTGGGCATCGTCCTCGAGCGAGGAGATCACGATGACCTCGCTGCTGCGGTGCAGGCGGCGTGCCTCGGTGATCAGCTCGAAGCCCATCTCGTCGCCCAGCTGCAGCTCGAGCATCAGCACGTCGAAGGTGTGCGTGGTCAGCAGCCGGCGTCCCTCGCGAACGCTGTCGGCCTGGCCTTCGAGCTGGATGCGCAGGTCCGACAGCAACTCCTGGGCGATCACCCGGCGCATGTACTCGTCGTCGTCGACGAGCAGCACGCGCACCGGCGATTTTTCCTGGCCGATCAGGAAGTCCGGCCACAGCCTCGCGGCGGGCGCGCAGACGCCGACGGAGGCCTTCTCGCCAGAGCTGATGAGCCGGTGATCAAGCATGTGCCTGCCCCGGTTGGCGTGAGCGACGCAGGCCGGTCGTTGCGAGCGTGGGCGGGGAGACGCAAAGGTCGTCCATCGAGCGCTCCGGGGCCACTTTCCCCATCGGCGGCAAAGCAGTTTGGGGTTTCATACATTTTCAAGAGAAAAATGAAAGGCAAGTGCCGAATTGAATGTTTTCTGTGAGTTTTAATTGAAATTCAATTCGGCCCGAGGCTTGCGCAATCCTATGAACTTGACGGGACGGTTGCGCGGGTCTTTTGCTCCTGTTTGTGGAAAGACATGAGTGTTTCAAAATGGAACTACCTGAACCATGACGTTCGATATACCTAATTTCTATGTTTTTGAGGCTGATCGTGAAAAACGACGCATTGTTCGCCAAGTGAGCAATGCTGGTTGAAAAGTGGAATGGGTTTATTTATGCGGGGAAATTTTGAAAAAAATGAAATTAATCAAATATGAAATTCATTTCTGATTGGGTATTTGGTGTTTGGTGAAATAAAATAGTCAAAAAACCAATTGAAACCGAGGAAATAATTTGATTATTGAAATTCCGATGATATTTGAATTGAATGAAATCTTCTATTAACCAAATTGTCTGCTATCCGATTTTTATTTTTGGAATTTATTCTCTCGCTTGATCATGATTTTTCAATTCAATTGAAATTCAATTTCTTTGAGGTGGCACGAAATACGGTGCCGAATCTTTTCCTCCTCTGCCAGTGCGGTGCGCTCCCGCACGTCAGCTGATCGCAGCAGGCGGTGATCGGAAAAGCGGGGAAATGGCGGGTCCCGGAGGGGCAGCCGACGCTGAGCGGCCCGCAGTGGGCGCCCCGAAGGACGGGGCGGGCAGGGCGCTGTCAGTGCGCCATGGCGTCGAGGTGGTGCTTGACGGCGTAGATGTAGAGCTCGAGCCGGTTCGTCACGCCGAGCTTCTGGTAGATCGACGTGAGATGGTTGCGCAGCGTGTGCTCGGTGACGAAGGCCTGCCCGGCCAGGGTCTTGTTGGAGGCGCCGCTGCCGTGCACCACGGTGCGGACGATGTCGCGCTCCTTCTGGGTCAGGCTGGCCTGCCTGACGGACTCGGGGTCGGCTTTCGGCGGCTTCTTCACCGAGGTGAGTTCCGAGAGCACGCGGCCCATGGTCGGGGCGTCGACGCAGAGCTCGCCGTGGTGCACGCGCTCGATCGCATCGAGCACCTGCTCGGCCGAGGCGTCCTTGCGCATCACGCCGCGCGCGCCGCGCAGCACCGCGAGGTCCAGCGTGCGCTGCTCGCGTTCGCCGGTCAGCACGACCACGCGCGAGACCTCGTTCGACAGCAGCTGCGGCAGGATGTCGAGGGCGCAATGGCCGTCCAGGTCGAGGTCGAGCACGATGACGTCGGGGGCCAGGCTCTGCGTGTGCGCCACGGCTTCTTCGCAGCAGCTGGCGGTGGCGACGACCTTCATGCGCGGCTGTTCGCCGTCGATCAGCCGGGACAGGCCCCACAGCATGGTCTGGTGATCGTCCACCAGCAGGACGCCGATGGGATGGGCTTCGGTTTGCATGAGGGGCTCCTCGGACTGTTGTCGTGCTTTTGGGGGCTCAGATGGGGATTTCGATCAGCACCTCGGTGCCGCCGCCCCGGCACCGGCTGACCTGCGCGCGGCCTCCGAGCGCCGCTGCGCGGTCGCTGAGGGAGCGTGGCCGGAAGGGCGCGAAGTTCTCTTCGTCGCCTTCGTTCTCGATGCGCAGGTGCAAGCAGCCGTTGCGGCAGCCGATGCGCACGCTGCCGCGGCGGGCCTGCGTGTGCTTGCAGATGTTGTTCAGGCCTTCGCCCACCATCTGCAGGACCTCCGCGGTCATGCGGTCGTCAAGACGCACGTGGCCTTCGACGTTCACCGAAATCTCGATGCCGTAGAGCCCCTGGATGCGGGCGGCCTGGCTGTACAGCTGGTGCAGCACGAGGCCGCACGAACTTTCCGGGCCGGCCTTGACCGCGCCCGCGAAGCGCCGCAGGTCGGCGATCACGCCGCTCGCCACCTCGGCGAGCTTGTCCAGGTCCTCGAGCAGCGGGTTGTCCGCGGCGGCCTTCTTGCGCAGGGCGCACAGGCCCATGCGCAGCCCGATGTAGGGCTGCACGGCCGTGTCGTGCAGGTCCAGCGAGATCTTCAGGCGCTCGGTCGCGGCCGCTTCCGAGGCCATGCGGTCGAGCACCTCGATGGTCTCGATGACCGGGAAGATCTGTTCCATGAGGTGCGCGAGGAACAGCGCATCGGACTTGCTGAAGTGGCCGTTGCGCGAGGAGATGAACACGCGCCCCTCGCCCAGGCGCAGCGGCAGCGCGGCGCTGATGAACGCGCGGGCCTCGAGCATGGCGGCCACCGCGGCACTGCGCTTGGCGCCGTCGCGGCCCTCGGGGCGCCAGCCGATCGCACCGGGGCCGTGCATGTGGCTGCGCGCAAAGAAGAGGTTCAGGGGCCAGGGCAGGCGGTTGCTCAGCACGGTGTGCGGATGCTCCAGCGCCATCAGCGGCGACTCGGCGATGCCGCCGAGCGTCTCGACGCCGACGTGCTCGCAGGTGTCGTCCTTGCGCAGCGTGCGCAGGGTCCAGTTGCCGGTGGCGGTGTCCCGCGTCATGAGGATGCAATGGCTGGCCTTGAAGAAGGCCAGCGTCTTTTCCATCGTGCGGGCGATGGTGCGGCCCGCGCCGAAGCGCGGGTTCGACAGCTGGCTGATGTCACCCAGCAGGGCCAGGCGCCGCTGCAGGATGAGCTTGGAGCCGCCCCAGTGCACGATCATGTGCCCCAGCGCCAGCAGGAAGGTCGTGCGCATCAGCAGCTGCGGCGCGTCGTCGCCCGTGCTCGTGCCGAGCCCGCAGGCGGCGAACGACGCGACCGAGACGATCGTCACGCGGGCGCCTTCCTCGAAGCCCCAGCGGAACGAGGAGGTCAGGATGGCGAAGAAATAGAACAGGAAGAAGAGGCTGTGCACGCCGCCCGTCACGAAGACGATCAGCGTGAACCACATCACGTCGGACCAGTGGACCGCCTTGCCCTGGACATGGCGCCAGCCGCCCTGCGTGCAGGCGTGCACCAGCACGCTGTGCAGGAGGTATCCGCAAAAGGCCAGCCAGACCGCGCTGGCCACCGGTTGCCGCGTGGGCCCCGCATCGACCGCCATGGCCAGCACCGCCGAGATCGACAGCACCAGCCGCATGCGGGCGGCCATGAGCGCATCCGTCGACAGGCTGCTGTCGAGGCTCGGGGCGGAGACGGGGGCGCGCATGGCAAGACATCCTTCGCATGAACTGTTTCATGCACGGCAGGGGCCGACGTTCGGTGGTAACAGCCTGGCGTTCATTTCTTCGTGCCAATAACGCGGTGTATGTGAAGGTTTCACATTACTTCTTTGGTACTCGAAAGGAACCTTGTGGGCGATCTGTGACGTCTGTTGCGCTTGGTTTCAATTGTGTCGTGGGCAGGCTTTTTTCATCGCTGTACGAGGCGCTTTCCCTCGGCCGGGGGCAGCCGCACGGCAAACGGGTACCCGATTCATGGAGGTGTGGGGCAAGGGGGACGCGAGGGGCGGTGTTCGTGCGCGCCGGACGCACCGATCCCGGCGCGCCAGGGCTGGCACGCCGGGCGTTCGACCCGAACCCGGATTCAGCCCCGCCGTGGCACCAGCGCCGTCCGTCCCAGGGGCGTGACCCGCAGGACGGTGGCCTGGCGCAGCTTCTGCCGGGCGCGGCAGATCGGGGGGAGGGTGGCCTCCACCATGCCGGCGGCTTCAAGAACCGCCACGGAGTTGATCTCCGACGGGTCCTCGGTGTGCAGGGGAAAGGTCGAGTTGCCGATCCTGCGCAGGTAATCGAGCGGCATGACGCTCCATTGGGGGCGTTCTTCATGCACCGAGGCGCCGTTGCCGCAGAGCGTGGCGATCTCCGCGTGCCCCTCGTCCGTGATGGCGAAGACCTGGGCGCTTTCGTACCGCTGGTAGCCGAAGTTGTCGACATGGAACTCGGCTTCGATGAGTCCGGTGGCGACCAGCACCGAGGCATGCCGGATGTCCGCGTCCGCCGTGAGCATGACCGGAAAACGCTTGTTCATGAGCCGAAGAAGAAGGACGAGCGGCATGCGGTACTCCTCGCAGTGTCAGCGGTGCCGGCTGGCCCGGCGACGAACAGGCACCCGATGCGCAGCCCCGCACAGGGAGGCATCCGTCAGGCGTGGGCCTGCGATGCCAACGGGGAGCAACGGTCGCACTGAACTCGCGGGAACAGACACGGAAGCCACCAATGTAAGAAATGTGATTTTTTCACTTTAGTCCCTTTTTCGTACTTTCGCCATGGGTTTGGAGATAGATGGCCGAAGGTGCTATCCGGCCCGCGTGCGCGCAGGCCCGCCGCGATGCGGCGATATCGAGCTGGATGTGTGCGAAAGCCCGGCTTCGCCTGCCGCCAGAAGGGGCGGGCGATGCGACCGGGCGGCGGGGCGCTGCGCCGCCGCTTCAGGTCAGGGGTTGAATGTCACCCGCTGGGCGATGAGAACGCCGTCGACCACCCGGTCTCCCACGACGGTCACGCGCTGGCCGTTGGCCAGGTTCGCGGCGGTACCGTTCTCGAAGGTGGTACCCGGTCCGCTGGCGTCCACCGGCTGGCCCTGGACCCTGAAACTGGCAGGGGACACGTAGCCGCCGATGGCGCCGATGAGCGTGAACGAGGCCGGCCCGCCCGTGCCCGGCACATGGCGGATGCGCAGCTTCTTGACGACCAGCACCCCGCCGGACATGAAGCCGTCGACCTCGACCTTCACGCCGTTGCCGAGCGAACCGACGGGGCCGCCCGTGATCTGCGCATTGGTGGCGTCCACCGGCGTGCCCAGCACCTTGAAGGCGCCGCGCGAGACGAAGTCGGTGATGTCCCCCGCGAGCTGCAGTGCGATGCCGTTGCTCGTCGGTATCGCGTACCAGCCCTGCACCTGGGTCGCCGTGAACGCGTTGCCGACCGGCGCGGCCGTGCCGCGGGCGCGCACGATGACCCCGTTGGCCAGCGACGAGGCGTCGATGCCCGCGAAGCTGGCGCCGCCATAGCTGACCGTCAGCTGGCCGAGCGTGAAGGTCTGGTTCGTCGTGTTGAGGCCCTGGATGGCGCCCGTCACCAGCGGGGCGGTCAGCGTGGGTGCGGTCTGCACGCGGGTGGCGCGCAGCGTGCCCGGCGCACCGGGCAGGCCCCACACCTGGACGAGGCTGCCGTCGGCCACGTTGGCAAGCCCGTTCGCGTCGGCCCAGACCGTGGCCGCATCGATGGTCACGTTGATGCCCATGACGACGAAGCTGCCGGCGCCCACGTCGATGCGCGAGACGGCGCCGCGCAGTTCGGCCCCCGACACGACCTGCGTCGCGATGCCGCGGGTGAAGTCGGGGTCGACCTTGCCGGCGACCCGCGCGCTCATGCCGATCTGGAGTTCGGTGGCGTCCTCGACGGTGATGGTGGCCGTGTCCGTGGTGTAGCGCAGGCCGTTCAGGATGATGCTGCCCAGGCCGTCCGCGGCGCCGATGCCGGCGGCGTCCGCAGTCACGCCGGTGCCGCCCGAGCCGACACCGGAGCCGTCGGTGTTGCCGTTGCTGGCGGTGTCGCCGGAGCCGCCCGTGCCGGCGTTGCCCGAGCCGGACCCGGTCCCATCCCCGCCTGTGCCCGTGCCCGCGCCGCCGGGGCTGTCACCGCCGATCGCGGTGCCGGTGCCCAGGCCCAGGTTCCCGGTCGAGGCACCACCGCCGCCTCCGCAGGACATCAACAGGACCGTGAGGCCGGCGCAAAGCAAGCCCAGCAGGAGGCGGCGGGGTGTTTGGATCGTGCTCATGAGGGGCGCTCGCTTTCAGAGGACGCGGGCGGGGGCGGCGTGCCCTCGTCCTCGTAGTACGTGTAGATGCCGACACGGATTCGTCCTTCGGCGCGGGCCGGCGCGCGGCTGACCGCCTGTGCCATTTCCTGCGCGAGCTCGTGGTGCAGGGCGGACCAGCGGTCGCGCACCAGGCGGTGGATCTGTTCGCAATCGTTCAGCGACAGCCCGCGCGCGTACACCGCGCGTTCGAGCATGCGGGGCTGTTCGCCCAGCGTGTTGGCGACGGCCGCCAGCAGGTGGTCCCGGCCGTTGTCGCCCAGGAAGGCCAGCATCGATTGCAGGTCCTGCACGGGCACGAAGCCGTCGGCGGTGAGTTCGGCCATGCCTTCGTTTTCGGTCACCATGTTCAGCCGGATCAGCTCGTCGAGGATGGTGCGGTGGTGCACGTTGCCGCGGCTGCTCAGGCGGGCGACCGCCTCGAACGAGGGCGCCGTGTGGCCCGAGGTGACGGGCAGGCGCCGGAACGAAGCGTCTTCGGTCAGCATCTGCAGCCACAGCGTGAAGGTCTTGGCCGCGGCCGACAGTTCGGTGTGGGGCAGGGGGTCGACGGTGGAGCGGACCTTGGCGGTCACGGCCTTGCGGTTCAGGCCGGTGGTGACCGACAACTGGCTCAGGTTGGGCTTGGGAACGCCCTGGCTGCGCCAGGAGTGCTGCGCCTCCTCGATCAGCAGGTCGCGCAGCAACTCCTCCAGGTGGGGGTGCTTGACCCCCATCGCGAGGGCGAGCTTCACCACGGGTCGAAGGATGCGTGAGCAGGCCGCGAGGGCCCATTCCAGCCGTTGTTCCATGACGCGACGTGTGTAGTCCTGAAAGTGCGATGCCGACAGGATCGGAGGCGGCGCCCCGACCACCATCAACGCCCCATTGTCCTGCGCACCGCGCTGCAGTGAAAGCTTTGGACTGCGGTTTGACGGCCAGTGAGCCAAAGTTTCATGTTCAGGCGCGGGGCGACCGTCCGGCCGGTGCTGCCAAGGCCGATCGGCCGACGGGATGGCCAGGTTGCCTATGTCGCCCTGCAGCGTGCCCGCCGCAGGGCGCGCGCGGCCTGGACGACACCCAGGGTCGGCCCTTTCCCACATGCGGGCCCCGCGCCGGAGGCGACAAAGACACCTCTGTTTCTTTGCATGTCTCAAGGAGCCGAGATGGCCAATGCGAACCCCCGAAAGAACGACGCGACCGGCACGACCGCCGTCACGCACCGCACGGTGCAGATCGACGGCGTCGAGGTCTTCTATCGCGCGGCCGGTCCGGTGGGTGCCCCGGTGCTGTTGTTGCTGCACGGCTATCCGTGTTCTTCGTTCCAGTACCGCGCGCTGATGCCGGCGCTGGCGGACCGCTGGCGCGTGGTGGCGCCCGATTTCCCGGGCTTCGGCTACAGCGGCACGCCCGAGGAGAACTTCGTGTTCGATTTCGATGGCTACGCGCACTTCCTCGACCGCTTCACCGCCGCGCTCGCGCTGCGCCGCTACGCGCTGTACCTGCACGACTACGGTTCGCAGATCGGCCTGCGCCATGCGATGCGGCGGGCCGGGCGGGTGACGGCGTTGATCATCCAGAACGGCGACATCTACGAAGACACGCTGGGGCCGAAGTACGCGGCGATCCGGGCGTACTGGAACGACCCGAGCGAGGCCCATCTCGCGGTGCTGGAGCGCGCCGTGAGCGAAGAAGGCTTTCGCGACGAGTTCATCGGCGAGGTGTCGTCGCGCGTGGCCCCGCGGCTCGCGCCCGATCTCTGGCGCCTTCACTGGCCGTTGATGGACACGCCCGTGCGGCGTGGCATTGCGCTCGGTCTCATGAAGGGGCTGAAGGAGAACCTGCGGTGGTTCCCGCGCTACCAGGACTACCTGCGCACGTACCGCCCGCCCACGCTGATCCTGTGGGGGCCGCAGGACGGCTACATGCCGATCGAGGCCGGCCGTGCCTACCTGCGCGACCTGCCCGACGCCCAGTTCCACGCGTTCGACGACGGGGGCCACTGGCTGCTCGAGACGCACCTGGCGGAGGTGCTGCCGCCGCTGCGCGATTTCCTGGGGCGGCACCTGCCGGTGCCGGCGTCTGCATCCACCCGGACGATCGAAGGCGTGCCGGTATGAGCGTCGCCACCATCGCGCGCATCTGGCGCGGCCGCGTCACGCGGGGCCGCGCCGATGCCTACGAACGCTACCTGCTGGCTGAAGGCATTCCGCCGCTGCGCAAGACGGCGCTCGCGGTGCAGCTGTTCCGGGAAGACCGCGCCACCGAGACCGAGTTCGTCACGACCTCCTACTGGCCCGACGTGGCCGCGATGAGCGCGTTCACCGGCGGCGACCCGAATGGGGTGCATCACCTGCCGCGCGATGCGGAGTTCCTGATCGAGCTGCCCGAGCGCGTCGAGGTGCTGCGCATCGTCGTCGACACGTGGACCTGAAGCGTCAGGCTGCTGCCGAAGCCGCTTCGAGCCCCGTCGGAAAGTGCACGCCCGCGCGCTGCGCGGCCTGCACGATGTGCTGCGTCATCGCCTGCTGCGCCAGCGCCGGGTTGCCTTGCGCGAGCGCTTCGATGATCGCCATGTGCTCGTCGTAGGTGGCATGGCGCGCACCGCGCTTGTAGAAGGGCAGGCGCTGGCTCTCCTGCATCACCTCGGCGCTGTTGCGCAGGATCTCGGCGATGGCCTGGTTGCCCGCGATGCCGATGATCTGCATGTGGAAGTCGAAGTCGAGCTGCGTGGCCTGCGTGAAGTCGCCGGCGTCGATGCACGCGCGCATGGCCTGTGCATTGGCACGCAGCGCCGCCAGGTCGTCCGCCTCGATGACCAGGCAGGCCAGCCGCGCGGTGAAGTTCTCGACCGCGAAGCGCAGCTGGTACACGTCCTGCAGCGAATGCGAGGTGGCGAACTTCCAGGCCGGGGAGGCGGCCGGCGGCTGTTGTCCTCCGTCCTCGGCCACGTACATGCCCTTGCCGGGGCGCGGAATGACCAGGCCCGTGCCCTGCAGCGTCGACAACGCCTCGCGCAGCGAGGTGCGGCTGATGCCAAGTTGCTCGGCGAGGTCGCGCTGCGAAGGCAGCAGCCCGCCGGCCGCGTAGGTGCCGTCCGCGATCCGCTGCTGGATCAGGCGGGCGGCGGTGGCGGCGACGGCGGGGGAGGCGAGCATGGGCGGTTTTCGGTGCGAAGTGCGGCAGTGGCGGGAGCTGGAAATCTTACTGTGGCCGCACCCCGGGCCTTCCCTACTTGTTGACCAGCTTGGCCGGCACCGTCCAGGTGAGGAAGGCGCCGAACAGCAGCACGCCGGCCAGAACGAACAGGGCGATGTCGGTGCTCTTCGTGGCGTCCTTGATCAGGCCGATCATGTAGGGGCTCACGAAGCCCGCCAGGTTGGCGAAGGAGTTGATGAGCGCAATGCCGGCTGCTGCGCCCGCGCTCGACAAAATGGCCGTCGGCAGGCTCCAGAACAGCGGCGACGTCGCCAGGCTGCCGCCCGCGGCCAGGGCCAATGCGGCCAGCGAGAGGTACACGTTGTTGCTGAAGATCGCGCTCAGCGTGAGGCCCAGCGCGCCGCAGCAGAAGGGCACGATCAGGTGCCAGCGGCGTTCGCGCATGCGGTCGGAGCTGCGGCTCACCAGCAGCATCGAGACGATGGCCACGGCAAAGGGAATGGCCGTGAGCAGCCCGATGTTCAGCGCGCCCGACACGCCCGACTGGCGCACCAGCGTGGGCAGCCAGAAGGTCAGGCCGTACTGGCCCATCACCGTGCAAAAGCAGATCAGCGCCATCTTCACGATGCGGCGGTCGGCGAACAGCGCGCGCAGCGTCATGTGGCTGGTGCCGCCCTTGGTGGCGTTCTCGGCGGCGATGTTGCGTGCGAGCACGGCCTTTTCTTCGGCGGTGAGCCAGCGTGCGGCCTGGATGCTGTTGTCGAGGTACACGATGACCAGCAGGCCGATCACCAGCGAAGGCAGCGCCTCGATGAGGAACAGCCACTGCCAGCCGCGCAGCCCGCCCATGCCGTGCATGGCGTCCATGATCAGGCCCGACAGCGGTCCGCCCAGCACGCCCGACACCGGGATCGCGCACATGAACACCGCCACCATCTTGGCGCGCCGGTGCGAGGGAAACCAGTAGGTGAGGTACAGGATCATCCCCGGGTAGAAGCCGGCCTCGGCCGCCCCGAGCAGGAAGCGCAGCACGTAGAACTGCGTGGGCGTGGTCACGAACATCATCGCGGCCGAGATCAGGCTCCACGTGATCATGATGCGCGAGATGGTGGCCTTGGCGCCGATGCGGTGCATCAGCAGGTTGCTCGGCACCTCGAAGAAGAAGTAGCCGATGAAGAACAGCCCCGCGCCCAGCCCGTACATGGCTTCGCTGAACTGCAGGTCGCTGAGCATGTTCAGCTTGGCGAAGCCGACGTTCACGCGGTCCAGGTAGGCGGCCACGTAGCAGAGCATCAGGAACGGCATGAGTCGCCATGCCACTTTCTTGTAGAGCGCGTTCTCCGCTGCAGCAGAGGTGGTGGCCGGCTGCAGCGGCGCATGAAGGGTGGTGGTTGACATGGCGGTCCTCGAAGGCGTCGATGGGGTGGATTAACTGGTATTACCGGTATGATTTAACGCGACCGAGACCTTAAGGCCTCATGCGCCATTGGACACTAGCGATTTCCCTGACGCCGGGAGATTGACTGAGTGGATGTATCGCAAGGATACTGGTAATACCAGTTGGACCAAAAGCCGAGGAGTTTCTGTTGACGATTGCCAGCCCCACTTTCCTGCCCCCGGCGCCGGGCACGCCCGCGGCGCTCGCGCTCGTTGCGCAGCCGCTGACGCGCGAGGCGTTCGCCGCGTTCGGCGACGTCATCGAGAGCGCGCACGCCCGGTCGATGCCGATCAACGCGGGCATGACCACGCGCTTTCACGACCTGGCGCGCGTGGACCCGGGCCCCGGCGACAGCCGCGTGCTGGTGAACATCTTCGAGACCCAGCCCTACGCGATACCGCTGCAGGTGGGCATGCTGGAGCGCCACCCGCTGGGCAGCCAGGCCTTCGTGCCGATGGACGGCAGCCGCTTTCTCGTGGTGGTGGCGCCGGCGGGCGACACGGTGCGCGTGGAAGACATCCGCGCCTTCGTCACCGACGGGCGGCAGGGCGTGAACTACGCGCGCGGCGTCTGGCACCACCCGCTGGTGGTCACGCAGCAGCCGGCCAGCTTCGTGGTGATCGACCGCGGCGGGGCCGGGCCGAACTGCGACGAGATTCTGGTGCCGCCGGCGTGCGTGGTGCGCGTCAGCCTGGCGGGCTGAGCGCGCGCCATCCCTGCGGCCATCGCCCGGCGGCTGCGCCAGCGTCGCAGGCACCGCGACGCCGACTTGCGGCCATTGGCGAAAGAGGCCTACACCGCCGGGAGCGCCCCGGTGAAACCTTCGGGCCATGGGTGAACGCCATGCGCAATCCAACGAAATCGATGTTTGCCGGAAGCCTCGCTGTCGGGGTCATCAGCGTCGCGGCGCTCCTCGCCGGGCCGGCTGCCGCGCAGTCGGCCGACAAGCCACCGCCGGTCAAGCCGCAAGCGCAACCCGGGCCCGATCCCGAGCTCCTCGTGAAGCCGCCGCCCCATGGCCATCCGCGGCTGGTGAAGCCCGCGCCGCCTGATCGCGACCCTGGCATGGTGAAAAAGCCACCGGCGGACGCGAAGCGGGCCGGCGAGGACAAGCCCCGCGTGGACGACCCCGGCGCGCCCTCGCGCCAGGACGACTGCCGGGGCACCGCCGAGGACTGCAGGCAGAACTCCCCACGATGACGCCTTGAACGGAAGAACACGCCTCGCCATGAAATGGTCGAGTCGCCGGGCTACCTGCGCAAGACCTGCGACCGCGAGAGCGGGTTGGCGCTCATCGACATCGACGCCTGAGCGGTGCGGCCGGGCGTCAGCCCTGCGTGATGAGGTGGCTTACTGGCACTGGAACAGCACGCCGGATTCGGCGGGCGCCTTGCCGAGCCACTTCGGCTCCTGGCTCTTGGCGCTGCAGTAGTCCGAGGCCTGGGTGTAGGTCATGGCACGCAGCACACCGTCGCGGAAGGGAACGATCTGGTTGGGCGGCGTCGAGCAGCCGGCAATGACCAAAGCCAGGGGAAACAGTGTGATGCGCCAGTTCATCGGGCCATTCTAAAGAGGTCGTGCAAGCGCATGAGCCTGCGGCCAGGGCAGGGCGGGTCGGCCCGCGCCGGCTTCTTTTTGCGAGGGCACGGGGCTATAGTCTGCGAGCACTGCTGCAGCCCCTTCCGATCCCCAAAGGACGTTCGTGCCGGACTCTCTGACTTCCACGCTCACCAGTTACTACGATGCGGTGCCCTACGACTCGCACCCGTTTCCCCAGTCCGCCGTGGAGCACCTGGAAGCCCTGGCCTTCCTGTTCGGGCTCGAGGCGCCGCCGCCGCACAAGGCGCGCGTGCTCGAGCTGGGTTGCGCCGCCGGCGGCAACCTGATCCCGTTCGCGGCGCGCCATCCGCAAGCCCACGCGGTCGGTGTCGACCTGTCGCGCGTGCAGGTGGCGCAGGGCGCCGCGGCGCTCGACCAGGCGGGGCTGTCGAACATCGAGCTCAAGGCCTTCAACATCGCCGACATCGACGCCTCGTTCGGCCTGTTCGACTACATCGTCTGCCACGGCGTCTACAGCTGGGTGCCGGGGCCGGTGCAGGACGCGATCCTGCGCGTGTGCGCCGAGAACCTGGCGCCGGGCGGCGTGGCCTACCTGAGCTACAACGTGTACCCGGGCTGGAAGGCGCGCGAGATCGTGCGCGACGCGATGATCCTGCGCGGCGGCCCGCGCGACACGCCCGAAGAAAAGCTCTCGTACGCGCGCGGCATGCTCGAGTTCCTCGAACAGTCGGCCCGGCCCGACAGCGTGCTGCGCAAGACGCTCGAAGAGACGATGCCGATCGTGCGCAACTCCGGCAACTACTACCTGCTGCACGAGTTCCTCGAGCCCTGCAACGAGCCCTGCTATTTCAAGGAGTTCGTCGCGCGTGCCGAAGCGCGCGGGCTGGCCTACCTGTGCGACGCCGAGCCCTCGACCATGTTCGTGCAGAACTACGGCGAGAAGGTGCGCGACCCGCTGCTGCGCGAGTGCGGCGGCAGCCAGGTGATGATGGAGCAGTACCTCGACTTCCTCGTCAACCGCACCTTCCGCCAGACGCTGCTGGTGAAGCAGGGCAACGCCGCGAACATCCGCTACCGCCTCGAAGTTCCCCGCCTGCGCGCGCTGGAATTCGCCGGCGTCTTCCGCGTCGACGGCGGCGAGGCGCTCACCATCGACGCCCGCGAGCAGCCCTGCACCGCGCTGCGCGACCTGAAGGTCACGTTGCGGCTGCCGGCGCACAAGGCGGTGGCGCAGGCGCTCGATGCGAGCTATCCGTGCTCGATGTCGACCGAGGCTCTGCTGGCCGCCGTGGTGACGCTCACCGGCGAGCCGCGCGCGGCCGTCGAACCCATCGTGCTGGCCATGCTCGAGGAGCTGCTGATCCTCGGCGCGCTGCGCATCCGCCGCACGCCGGTGTCGGCGGCTGCTTCGGTGTCCGCGCTGCCGCAGGTGCTGGCCCCGGTGCGCCGCGCGCTGGCCGGCCTGCCCGCGTCGCAAGCGACGGCCGTGCTCTGCAACCAGTGGCACGAGCCGGTGTCGCTCACGGTGCTCGAACGCAGCCTGCTGCCGCTGCTCGACGGGGCGCACACGCACGAGGCGCTGGCCGCCTTCCTGCTCGACGAGGTGCGCGCCGAACGCCTGCGCTTCCTCAAGGACGACCAGCCGCTGACCGACCCGTCGGCGCTGCACGCCTTCGCGCAGGAGCAGGTCGCGCAGGCGCTGCAGAGCCTGCGGCGCAAGGCGCTGCTCACGGCCTGAAGGCCCACTCCATTCACCCCTCCCTCATTCTTCATCCAACGCACAGAGGAGACTTTTCCATGCAGCACTTCAAGTGGACCCCCACCCTGCGCGCCGCCGTCGCGGCCGCGCTCACCCTGGCGGCGGCCGGCGGCGCGCAGGCCGCGTCGCAGGCGCCGGTGGCGGCCGAACACGGCATGGTCGTGAGCGCGCAGCACCTGGCCAGCAAGGTCGGCGTCGATGTGCTCAAGCGCGGCGGCAACGCGGTCGATGCGGCCGTGGCCGTGGGCTATGCGCTGGCCGTGGTGTACCCGGCCGCCGGCAACCTGGGCGGCGGCGGCTTCATGACCGTGCAGCTGGCCGACGGCCGCAAGACCTTCCTCGACTTCCGCGAGAAGGCCCCGCTGGCCGCCACGGCCAACATGTACCTCGACAAGGACGGCAACGTCGTCAAGGGCCTGAGCACCCACGGCCACCTCGCCGTGGGCGTGCCGGGCTCGGTGTCGGGCATGGAGTACGCGCGCGAGAAGTACGGCACGATGAAGCGCGCCGACCTCATCGCCCCCTCGGTCCAGCTGGCCGACAAGGGCTTCGCGCTGGAGCAGGGCGACATCGACATGCTGCTCACCGCCACCAACGACTTCAAGAAAGACCCGGTCTCCGGCGCCATCTTCCTGAACAAGGGCGAGCCCTTCGCGGTCGGCCAGAAGCTGGTGCAGAAAGACCTGGCCAAGACGCTGAAGGAAATCAGCGCCAAGGGCACCGACGGCTTCTACAAGGGCTGGGTCGGCAAGGCCATCGTGGCGTCGAGCCAGGCCGGCAAGGGCATCATCACGCAGGCCGACCTCGACCAGTACAAGACGCGCGAACTCGCGCCGGTCGAGTGCGACTACCGCGGCTACCGCGTGGTGTCGGCGCCGCCGCCGAGCTCGGGCGGTGTGATCATCTGCGAGATGCTCAACATCCTGGAGGGCTATCCGCTCAAGGACCTGGGCTTCCGTTCGGCGGAGTCGGTGCACTACCAGATCGAAGCCATGCGCCACGCCTACGTGGACCGCAACAGCTACCTGGGCGACCCCGACTTCGTGAAGAACCCGCTCGACCGCCTGCTCGACAAGGGCTACGCCGCCAAGATCCGCGCCGCCATCGACCCCAAGAAGGCCGGCGTGTCCAAGGACATCAAGCCCGGCGTGGCGCCGCATGAAGGCAGCAACACCACCCACTATTCGATCACCGACAAGTGGGGCAACGCGGTCTCGGTCACCTACACGCTGAACGACTGGTTCGGCGCCAAGGTCACGGCCGACAAGACCGGCGTGCTGCTGAACAACGAGATGGACGACTTCACCTCCAAGATCGGCGTGCCCAACATGTACGGCCTGGTGCAGGGCGAGGCCAACGCCATCGCCCCGGGCAAGCGCCCGCTGAGCTCGATGAGCCCGACCATCGTCTCCAAGGATGGCAAGCCGGTGTTCGTGGTCGGCACGCCCGGCGGCAGCCGCATCATCACGGCCGTGCTGCACACCATCCTGAACGTGGTCGACTACGGCATGAACGTGCAGGAGGCCGTGGATGCGCCGCGCTTCCACCAGCAGTGGCTGCCCGACGTGACCAACGTCGAGACCTTCGCGATCAGCCCCGACACCCGCAAGATCCTGACCGACATGGGCCACAACCTGGGCGTGCCGCAGCCGGCCAACCACCTGGCGGCGATCATCGTCGGCGCGCCCTCGCTGGGCGGCAAGCCGGTGGGCGCCAACCGCTTCTACGGCGCCAACGACCCGCGCCGCAATACGGGCCTGGCAGCGGGCTACTGAACCTGCGGCACACTTGAAGGCGGTCGTGCCCCTGTCGGCACGGCCGCTTTTTTCATTTTTCATGCACCTGCAAGACATCCTCTATACCCAGGGCTTCGGCACCCGCCGCGTGTGCGCGGGCCTGGTCCAGCAAGGCCACGTGAGCATCGCCGGCGCGGCCGTGACCGACCCCTTCGCCGACCTCGACCCCGAAGGCCTGCTGTTCACCGTGCAGGGCACCGAGTGGGCCTGCCACGAGAAGGCCTACCTGATGCTGCACAAGCCGGCCGGCACCGAGTGCTCGCAGAAGCCCTCGACCTACCCGAGCATCTACACGCTGCTGCCGTCGCCGCTGCGCCTGCGCCCCAACAAAGGCGCGGTGCAAGGCGTGCAGGCCATCGGCCGGCTCGACCAGGACACGACCGGCTTGCTGCTCCTGACCGACGACGGCCAGTTCATCCACAAGATGGGCTCGCCCAAGCACCACGTGCCCAAGGTCTACGAGGTGACGGCCAAGCACCCGATCGACGAGGCGCAGATCGCCAAGCTGCTGGCCGGCGTGGTGCTCGACGACGACCCGAAGCCCGTGCGCGCGGCCGCCTGCGAGTCCGACAGCCCGCTGCACCTGCGGCTCACGCTCACCGAGGGCAAGTACCACCAGGTCAAGCGCATGCTGGCCGCGGTCGGCAACCGGGTCGAAGGGCTGCACCGCTCGCGCATCGGCGGCCTGGCCCTGCCGGACGACCTCGCGCCGGGGCAATGGCGCTGGCTCACGGCCGAACAGGTGGCCCAGCTGCGGGCGCCCGTGCCTCGCGCCGCGTGACATAGGTCAAGGCGCCGGGCTAAACAGCGGGTGAGGGGGCGCCCGCGGTCAGCTTTTCGTCGGGTTCGACCGTTAAGATTGTTAACCCTCTCCCGGAACCTTCCCTTGCGACTCCCTGCCCGCCCGAACGGCCGCATCGCGGCCTTCCTGCTGTCCTGCCTGTGCCTGACAGCCCTGGTGACCCTCCCCGCCGCGGCGGCGCCGCCGGCCCCTCCACCGGTTTTTGTGCTCAATTCGCTGGACGCCAGCGTGAGCGTGATCAACCCGGTCGACTGGACCGAGAAGCAGCGCATTCCCACCGGCAAGGAGCCGCACCACATCTACATGACGCCCGACGAGAAGTCGGTCATCGTGGCCAATTCGGCGGGCGATTCGCTCACCTTCCTGGACCCGCGCACGGCCGAGGTGCAGCGCGTGGTGTACGGCATCATCGATCCGTACCAGCTGCAGTTCTCGCGCGACATGAAGTGGTTCGTCACGGCGGCCAACCGCCTGAACCACGTCGACGTGTACCGCTGGGACGGCAAGGACCTGAAGCTGGTCAAGCGCATCGCCACCGGCAAGACGCCCAGCCACATCTGGATCGACAACACCAGCACCGTGGCCTACGTCACCATGCAGGACAGCGACGAGCTGATCGCGGTCGACCTGCCGACGCAGACCATCCGCTGGCGCATGGCCACCGGCGCCATGCCGGCCGACATCTTCGGCGCCCACAACGACAAGACGCTGCTCGTGGGCCTCACCGGCAGCGACGGCGTGCAGGTGTTCGACGTGGCCGGCGCCCAGCCCAAGCTGGTCGGCAAGATCCCCACCGGCAAGGGCGCCCACGCCTTCCGCTCGGCCGGCGACGGCAAGACCGTGTTCGTGAGCAACCGGGTCGCCAACACCATCAGCCGCATCGACCTGACCACGCTGAAGGTCGTCGCCACCTACAACGTGCCCGGCGGCCCCGACTGCATGGACGTGTCGGCCGACGGCAAGACGCTGTACGTGACCTCGCGCTGGGCCAAGAAGCTCACGGTGGTCGATCTCGCGAGCCAGAAGGTCGTGCGGCAGATCAACGTCGGCCGCTCGCCGCACGGCGTCTGGACCCTCGACCATGCCAAGCGCATCTGAGCGCGTGCGCGGTGTGCGCACCGCCGGGGTGGCCTTCGCCGTCGCGGCGCTGGCCTGCGCCACCGTGCCGGCGGCCGGTGCCCAGGAAGCCGCCGCCTGCGACAAGCCGGTCTACCTGACGCTGGATACCGGCCACATGGGCATCGCCCCGCTGGTGGCCGACGTGCTCAAGCGCCAGGACGTGCGCGTCACCTTCTTCGCCGCCGCCGAGCGCACCCAGACCGACGGCGACAGCCTGGACGACCACTGGGCGCCGTGGTGGAAGGCGAGGGCGGCCGAAGGCCACGAGTTCGGCTCGCACACCTACGACCACGCCTACTGGCGCGGCGACGTCAAGGGCACGCCGCCCAGCTTTCGCATCAAGCCGTCGGCCGGCCCGCAGACCGGCAAGGAGTCGGTCTGGAGCGCGGCCCAGTACTGCGCCGACATCCGCAAGTCGTCCGACCGGCTGGCCGCCATCACCGGCAAGAAGCCGCTGCCGCTGTACCGCGCGCCGGGCGGCAAGACCTCGCCCGCGCTGCTGGCGGCCGCCAGGGACTGCGGCTACGCGCATGTGGGCTGGTCGCCCGCCGGCTTCCTGGGCGACGAGCTGCCCAGCGAGGCCTTCAGCAACCAGAAGCTGCTGGCCCAGGCGCTCGCGGGCATCCGCCCCGGCGACATCCTGCTGGCGCACCTGGGCATCTGGTCGCGCAAGGACCCGTGGGCGCCCGCCAACCTCGAGCCGCTCATCGTCGGCCTGAAGGCCAAGGGCTTCTGCTTTCGCACCCTGCGCCAGCACCCGGACTACCGAGCCTGGATCGCCTCCCATCCTTGATTCCTGAGTTTTCGCCGTGATCGACTGGTTGACCGACGTTTTTTCCGCCATGCAGGGCTGGCTCTTCGAGACCGCCGTGCAGCCGCTGGTGTACGCCATCGGCCTGGGCGGCTGGGCCGAGGACGCCTTCGACGCCACCGGCTGGCTGCTGGTCGGCGTGATCCAGATCCTGGTGCTGCTGGCCGTGATCGGCCCGCTGCAGCGCTGGCGCGCGGTCGAGCCCGTGACCGACCGCCGCGCCATCCGCACCGACGTGCTCTACACGCTGATCCACCGGCTGGGCCTGTTCCGGCTGGCGCTGTTCTTCACGCTGCAGCCGCTGTTCGACGACCTGCTCGGCAGCCTGCGCATGGCCGGGTGGGGCACCTTCCACCTGGACGAGGCCTGGCCCGGCGTGACCGACGTGCCGTGGGTGGCCTTTGCCATCTACCTCGTGGTGCTCGACTTCGTCGGCTACTGGATCCACCGCGGCCAGCACCAGTTCAACTGGTGGTGGAGCCTGCATTCGCTGCACCACTCGCAGCGCCAGATGACGATGTGGAGCGACGACCGCAACCACCTGCTGGACGACGTCATCCACGACACGCTCATCGTCATCGTGGCGCAGCTGATCGGCGTGGCGCCGGGCCAGTTCATCGCCGTCGTGGCCTTCACCCAGCTCAGCGAGAGCCTGCAGCACGCCAACCTGCGGCTGAGCTTCGGCGCCATCGGCGAGCGGCTGTGGGTCAGCCCGCGCTTTCACCGGCTGCACCACAGCATCGGGCTGGGCCACGAGTCGCACGGCCGGAGCACGCTCGGCGGCCACAACTTCGGCGTGCTGCTGCCCTGGTGGGACATGCTCTTTCGCACCGCCAACTTCGAGAACCGCTACGACCCGACCGGCATCCGCGACCAGGTCGAGCCCGGCGCCGACGGCCGCCCGCGCGACTACGGCCAGGGCTTCTGGTCGCAGCAGTGGCTGGGGCTGAAGCGGCTGTTCGGCCGCGCCTGATCCGCCCGCAGGCCCGGCGGCTGGCGGGCCGGGGCCTTGCGCTATCCTCGAACCTCATGCGCCTGCTCCTCGACTCCTTCTGGCGCGCGGTGGCCTATTGCATGCTCCCGCGCGTGATCGTGCTGTCGCTCCTGCCGCTGGCGCTCATGGTGCTGCTGGCCGCGGGGCTCGGCTACTTCTACTGGGACGCGGCCGTCGCCTGGACGCGCGAGGCCCTCGACGCCTGGCCGCTGCTGTCCAGCTTCTGGGCCTGGATCGGGCGCCTGTTCTCCAGCGACGTCACGGCCGCGCTGGCGCCGCTGGTGGTGGTGTTCGGCGTCACGCCGCTCATCGTCGTGCTGTCGCTGCTCATCGTGGCCGGCTTCATGGCGCCGGCGCTCACCAAGCTCGTGGCCGAACGGCGCTTTCCGACGCTGGAGCAGAAGAAGGGCGCCTCCTTCTTCGGCAGCGTGCTGCGCTCGCTCGGCGCCACCGTGCTGGCGCTGATCGCGCTGGTGGTGTCGATGCCGCTGTGGCTCATTCCGCCGCTGGTGCTGATCCTGCCGCCGCTGATCTGGGGCTGGCTGACCTACCGGGTGATGAGCTTCGACGCGCTGGCCGAGCACGCCAGCCCCGAGGAACGCGCCGCGCTGCTGCGCGCCCACCGGCTGCCGCTGCTGTGCATCGGCGTGCTGTGCGGCTACCTGGGCGCCGCGCCGAGCATCGTGTGGGCCTCGGGCCTCTTGTTCGCCGCCGCCTTCTTCGTGCTGGTGCCGATCGCCATCTGGATCTACACGCTGGTCTTCGCTTTCTCCGCGCTCTGGTTCGCGCACTACTGCCTCGACGCCCTGACCCAGCTGCGCGCCCAGCGCGCGGCGCAGCAGCCCGTGGCCGGCAGCGGCGACGCGCAGCAGCAGGCGATCGAGGCGGCCGAAGCCACCGAGGCCAACAAGGCCGCTCTTTCTCAATGGAGTTCTCCATGACACGCGCATTCGGTCTCATCGTCGTCGGCGACGAGATCCTTTCCGGCAAGCGGGCCGACAAGCACATGGCCAAGGTCATCGAGCTGCTGGCCGCGCGCGGCCTGCAGCTGGGCTGGGCCGAGTACGTGGGCGACGAGCCCACGCGGATCACCGCGGCCCTGATGCGCGCCTTCGCCTCGGGCGACATCGTGTTCTCGACCGGCGGCATCGGCGCCACGCCCGACGACCACACCCGCCAGTGCGCCGCCCAGGCCCTGCGCGTGCCGCTGGCGCTGCACCCCGAGGCCGAGGCGCTGATCCGCGAGCGCATGCAGGACACGGCCCTGGAGCAGGGCGTGCCCTACGAACCCGACCGGCCCGACAACATCCACCGCCTGAACATGGGCGTGTTTCCGCAGGGCGCGTCGATCATCCGCAACCCGTACAACAAGATCCCGGGCTTCAGCGTCGAGCACGTGCATTTCGTGCCGGGCTTTCCGGTCATGGCCTGGCCGATGATCGAGTCGGTGCTCGACAGCCGCTATGCCGATCTGTTCACCCGCAACGCCATCGCCGAGAAGTCCGTGATCGTTTTCGGTGCGATGGAAGCCACCCTCACGCCCCTGATGCAGGCCATCGAGCAGGCCCACGCCGGCATCAAGGTGTTCAGCCTCCCCAGCGTGGATCACCCGCAGTACGGGCGCCACATCGAGCTGGGCGTCAAGGGCGACCCCGCGAAGCTCGATGCCGCCTATGGCCAGCTCATCGAAGGCCTGCACACTTTCGATGCGAAGCTTGGCCCCGAATTGGTGCGTTAATCTGCATTGCACCAATTTGGTGATTTTTTCCTTTTCCGGCAGCCCCTGGGCCGTCACCCGGGCCTCATCCGGCGGGGTGACAATGGCACAGAAACTGCATCCTCCCGTCCCTGTATTCCTAACCACCATCCAACTCAGGAGAAACTGATGGCAAAGACCGTCGCCGATGTACTCAAGCTCGTCAAGGAAAACGAGGTCAAGTTCGTCGACTTGCGCTTCACCGACACCCGCGGCAAAGAGCAGCACGTGACCGTGCCCGTGTCGCACTTCGATGAAGACAAATTCACCTCGGGCCACGCGTTCGACGGTTCGTCCATCGCCGGTTGGAAGGGCATCGAAGCCTCGGACATGCAGCTCATGCCCGACCCGAACACCGCCAACATCGACCCGTTCTTCGAAGAAACGACGCTGATCCTGACCTGCGACGTGATCGACCCGGCCGACGGCAAGGCCTACGAGCGCGACCCGCGTTCGCTCGCCAAGCGCGCCGAGGCGTACATGAAGGCTTCCGGCCTGGGCGACACCGCCTACTTCGGTCCGGAACCCGAATTCTTCGTGTTCGACGGCGTGCGCTGGAAGAACGACATGTCGGGCTGCTTCGTGAAGATCGAGTCCGAAGAAGCCTCGTGGAACACCGACAAGGAGTTCGAGCACGGCAACAGCGGCCACCGTCCCGCAGTCAAGGGCGGCTACTTCCCGGTGCCCCCGGTCGACAGCTTCCAGGACATGCGCTCGGAAATGAGCCTGGTGCTCGAATCGCTGGGCATCCCGGTCGAAGTGCATCACCATGAAGTGGCCAACGCCGGCCAGCTCGAGATCGGCACCCGCTTCAGCACGCTGGTGCAGCGCGCCGACTGGGTCCAGCTGCAGAAGTACGTGATCCACAACGTGGCCCACGCCTACGGCAAGACCGCCACCTTCATGCCCAAGCCCATCGTCGGCGACAACGGCTCCGGCATGCACGTGCACCAGTCGGTCTGGAAGGACGGCAAGAACCTGTTCGCCGGCGACGGCTACGCAGGTCTGTCGGACTTCGCGCTGCACTACATCGGCGGCATCATCAAGCACGCCCGTGCCCTGAACGCCATCACGAACCCCGGCACCAACAGCTACAAGCGCCTGGTGCCCGGCTTCGAAGCCCCGGTGAAGCTGGCCTACTCGGCCAAGAACCGCTCGGCCTCGATCCGCATCCCGTTCGTGGCCAACCCGAAGGGCCGCCGCGTCGAAGCGCGCTTCCCCGATCCGCTGATGAACCCGTACCTGGGCTTTGCCGCGCTGCTGATGGCCGGCCTGGACGGCGTGGAAAACAAGATCCATCCGGGCGAAGCCGCCAGCAAGGACCTGTACCACCTGCCGCCGGAAGAAGACGCGCTGATCCCGACCGTCTGCCACAGCCTGGACCAGGCCCTGGAGCACCTGGACAAGGACCGTGCGTTCCTGACCAAGGGCGGCGTGTTCACCGACTCGTACATCGACGCGTACATCGACCTCAAGATGCAGGAAGTCACGCGCTTCCGCATGGCGACGCACCCCGTCGAGTTCGACATGTACTACTCGCTGTAAGCGGCTCGCCCCCAGGCTGCGCGCACTTCGTGTCGCTTCGCCAACCCCCTACCGGGGGCAACACCTGCGGCCCGGCAAAGCCGGTTCCGCGGTGTTTCGCGAAGGGCGCGAGCCTGATGAGTAAGACAAAAGGACGGCCCCGGCCGTCCTTTTTCCTTGGTGCGGAACACCCTG
>RCUK01000114.1_pt1 | contig 97432 bp, 125 predicted proteins | sample 2166381 | NCBI WGS metagenome assembly RCUK01 (sample SAMN09932809, study PRJNA488358) | compost metagenome | isolation source: compost soil in an enriched community | place: Germany: Experimental Botanical Garden | reverse complement strand
GTGAGATGCTGTCTCACTGGCAGGGCTTTCGCCATCTATGTAGGTTACCGATACGGGACTATCGCCTTCTATGGTCTAGTTTCTCAACTAGTTCTCGTAACCTGTGACGGAAAACTGATCCGTTGCAGCCGTGCTATTACGCTTCTTCGGCGGTGCGCCTTAATAACCAGGACTATCTGGTCTTTGGGGTAGTCGTTTAGTCGGGCTTTGAGTTTCCCTGATACGCCACTATTCTAGTCTTTTGTGGAGTGTCGTAGGGCATCATTCGTAGATCATCACAAGTGCAACTCTGCGCCCTAGTCTGAGGATTATCAGACACCTGTGTTGTTCCGAGCCTATCCCTTCCGGGCTAGGTCTTCACCAAGCCAATGGGCTCAGTGTATGTGAAATTAATAGTACGATCCTCTACCTTCATCTATTCGGACTCAGGCGACCTTTTCAGCACAGTGGGGTGGAGTGCACTTACCCAACATCCTGCCATTCTGTTTCACATGCTCTTTATTCGTGAGTAGTTGATAACTCACTGATCACGCAGATCGAACCGTCATCAACCGGAGTGGTATCAGAGTAATCGATCTGGTTGTAAACACCACCATGGAACTGGAAGGTTTGATTTTTCCAGGAACTATCCAGTTTCAACGTTGGACTGGTGTACTTACGAATATCACAGATTAGAGATACAGATACTGAACCAGCAGCTGTAACGTGCAAACTAATCTTGAATGGTACGCCAAGTGGAACATCTTCCATTAGCGTAAAGTTATTGATAGTTGTGTCGATGAAACTACTACGGAAACCAGCTGTGATCTTCCCTTTATTCCAGAAGACTTTCAGTGGTGGTGTAGTTGCACCTTTGACATGGACTTGTGCAATGACTACTTTGCGAGCAGCATTGACTTTAGTAACCGCTATCCGCTGGCGAGACCAGTGATGAGCTGCACTTGTTAAAGACCAGTAAGCTGGTTCTTTCCATTCACACCGTGTACGATGTGTACTTTTGCTGGACGCCCCTAGTGTGGGCGCAGAGAGTTGGATAGATCCATCTTCCAATTGGCTAATCACTTCTGGACATCTTACCAAAGCTTCTGAGCCTAGTAATTCCAGTGCAACCGGATTCGTTTCGGAAACCGGTAAGGGAGTGGCAATCAAATAGTTACTGATATCAACGAACATTGCTGCTCTCTTTAAATAGGCGAGGGTGTCCTAGGCCACTAGACGAACCGCCCCGAAGGACAGTAACGGGGTCGAACCGATGTTTCCCTCTATGTTGGCGGGCATGACTGGACTCGAACCAATAACATCCGGCTTTGGAGGCCGGCGTTCTGCCAATTGAACTACACACCCTGAAACTTGGTCGGGTTTTTGTTAAACCAGGCTAACCGATATCCCTGGTCCCTATCGAGTAAGCTCTAGGGGAGTCTTACTCTTACGCTCGTTTGGAGACTTTAACGGCAGTCTCTCGTATACTATTACACTCCAAGTAATTTTATCCATAGAGTGTTCCCCAGTTAACAACCTTGTTCAGTTGTTCTTGTGTGGGAATACGACGACGAGTTTCTTCTTCTATACGCTTATCGAACTCAGCCATTCTCTTACGTGCCTTAGCAAATCGAGCAATTACGTCAGGATCATTCATGTCGATAGGTGCTTTTGACAAAGCAATCAAAGTAGCTAGGTTCATAAAGAGATTACCTTATTTAACAAAGCTTCTGAAGGAATAGAGTCTTGGAATATCTTGTGGCAGCGACGATCTATCTCGGCTAAACGCACTGCTTGCTTCCTTAACCGCTCTGCCTTTTCTTCAGGTGGCTCATGTAACCGACGATAGTCAATAAGGTCTTGTATCGTTTGCAGGCTCATAGCGTACACCTCTTGGCTAATAATTCAGGAGTCATCTTCTGACGCTCGAAGTCCTCAGCTGCTCGTTCATTGAATATCCGAGAACGTTCTCGTGCATTTGCTAGACGCGCTTCCTTAGTAGGACCCATCCTTAAACGAACTTCTTTAACTAAGTTCTCTAGACTCATATGGTGCACCTTTTATTGAGGATCTCATCAGTCATCTTCTGGCTTTCAGCTTGCGCCTTAAGTATGGCAGACATGACGCGAGTGCGTGCTCTGTGTCTGGCTTGGAATTGTTCGTGGGTTAGCCCAGAGGCAGCAACGATCTTGTTATACAGTCGATCTAGAACTTCTTTATTACTCATTAAGAGTTACTACCTCTGAGTTTACATTGATCCATACCTGCTTACGATTATGGACATCATCTTTCATAATCATGCCACATTCGCAATTATACAGGTTATAGCAATAATCAGGTTCTGACTGTTGGTTGCGATCATCGCATGCCACCATGTGCATTTGTTTACTACACATACATTTCATTATTAATCCCCTGTGTGTTCGACTGCAGTTAGCTCGAGCTTAGCTAACTTTTCTTTAAGCATCCGGTTCTCTTGTTCTAATGCTAGATAATCTTCTAATCTAACATAATTACGAATGTGTCGCTCGACCCAGTCTAATGCCGCTTCATGCGTAGCCAGATAACCAGAGTTGCCGAACGCACTACATATTACATTCCAATACCGCCCTTCTCGACAGATGTGATAAGTGGGGTATTCTAGAACTCGTTTACCGGTGGCAGTATGTTTACCGTGGAATAATGGATCTTCTGTAGCCATTAGTGCATCACCTGTGAGCCTTCGACATGACATGGACAAGTACACAACTTGAGAGGAGTACCAAGCATTGTTACAATTGTATCTGTAGGATAGTGGCCATGTTTCTTAAAGACCCATTTCCCCCAATCTGTTTCACTATCAACTTCTTTACTAACTACAGCGCTTTCACCAAACTGTTGTGCAATCCATTCTGGTTTTGGATTGCCTTCAGTATCTAGGTATTGAGCTGCACTTTCGCAACATGGTACACACATTGTAATTTCCTCTTTTGTATTAGATGTTACATAGTTCTAATAGTAGCTGGTATTTTGCACTTTTAGTTGAGTTACTTGGGAAAACCAATGTCGACTTTACACCACGTCTAACATTATCGATCACTTGCCTAGAAACGCCAAACTTCCTAGCTAGTTTCCTTGCGCTCATTACATTCTTTGTTGCTCTTGCCTCTTCTATCTGTTCTGGTGAAAGCATCGATGTCTTGTACACATTGTCGTTGCGCACCATCAATTGATTGACTACAGCGTGTTCTATATTTTCAATGCTGGTAACCCATTCAAGATTAGTCTTATTGTTGTTTTGTTTATCACCATCGATGTGGTTTACATCTGGTTTATTTTGTGGGTTTTCTATGAAGGCTTCGGCGACAGCGCGGTGAACTTTGAATGCTACATCCCTTCCATTACGCCCACCTATCTTCGTAGCTACGCTGTGGTATCCGCGGTCGGTTGTTGCTTTCCTAATAATCCGATTCGTACGTAAGGAGAATACGGTTGCATCTTCGGCAACTAGAAAGTATTCCCCTAGTTCGCCATGCATTGGTTTAACCATAGTAAAGTGGAAGTTAGGGAAATCACTAATATTGAAGTAACGATAATCAAATCCGTTAAGACTTTCTTCTTGAACCAATACTACATTGTAATCTGGTCCAAATGCTTTTGTAATTGTAGTAGTCATTTTGAAATTCTATTATGCGGCATAAGAGAAGCCCGAAGGCTTCTCATGCGAATTGGCTGCCCCGGTTGAATTCGAATCAACGACATCAGAATTAACAGTTCTGCGCTCTACCAACTGAGCTACAAGGCAATGAAACGTACTTGGTCTATATTATTACACACCAAGTATTTAAATCTTTACCTGAGCAGTTCCCTAATAGTTGATTACCCTGCGCGTCAGGTCGTTCGTCTATTAGGTCGGCGTGTAGCGACGCCGTGTTTTAGTTCTGCACCTAAGTGCCTTCTGCTCAGCGCGCCCCTGCCGGATTTGAACCAGCGACCTCTTCCGATTGAATCGGGCGTTGCTCTACCAGACTGAGCTAAGGGGCGATAATTATCGGCTGTGTAATCACAGCCTAGTACAGCAGCAGCCGGTCCACCCGGTCATGAGGTTTTAACTCTTCTGTGCTGTATGTATGGTGGATGCTGCAGGATTCGAACCTGCGAAGCCAGCGGCGGGAGATTTACAATCTCCTGGGTTTGACCACTCCCCAACGCATCCGTAAAACATTTGAAATTAACTTTGGAGAAAGGCGGCTCGTTTTATCTCCTGACTTGTACCCATGCACCCATTATGATCCACCGGGCGGCTCCTTTAATGTGGATCGGGCTGTACCTTACCGTCGTTGTAAGTTAATTTCAAAACTGTGAAATCTATGCGGCTTGCCGTTTCTCGATGATGTATTCAGCATCGTTTACGGCTTCTTTAAGTGCTTGACGATCAAGCTTCAAGTTCTTCCAACTGAGTCGGCTGCAGCAGCGACAATCGGCTGGACCAAAATCATCTAATGGACGAGGTTTAATCTTGACTTTCATATACACTCCAAGAAAAGAAATGGTGTGAATGAGGGGGCTCGAACCCCTGACCATCCGGGTCACATCCGGATATTCTAACCAGCTGAACTACATTCACCATCAAGCGTCAAGAACAATCATCGGTTTTCCATGCGCTCTATTAGGAGGCTTGGTACTTGCGACAACTGCTCTCGTATACTATTACATACAAAGTATTATTTTACTTTGGGGCAAAGACAACTGTGATTGGGCTGCACTATTGCGCTGACCCAACCACATATAGTTGTATACAAATCAAACACTTACAACTTTGTTAACCATGTAGTTAATGGTGTTAGCCATTTGTACTAGGTCTTCAAATACTAGGGCATTATATTTAGCCAATAGTTTCTTGATCTGTGTATTTGATTTGATCTGGTGTTCATTCCAGGTAAAGCCTTCGACTTCCATAAACATGACAAACAAAGGCTTCTCGGATTCGATAGCCAGTTCAGTCAATTCTGCCACCGAATACATTCCGATAGCAGCTGGTGTAATAACGAAGACGTTAGCCGATGCCTCGGCCTTAGCTCGATCTTCTCGCACTGCATCTTCTGGTTTCCAATCAGCTACGACTGGATTGAAATAAGGCACAGTTAATAGAGGAATCAATTGCGTACGGTAATCTGGTCCTGCACAGGTACCACCTAAGAATACTTCACTCATTTGGCAGCACCTTTAGGAACAATGCGGTATCCGGTATTCCCTACATCGATACGAAAGAATTTACGGTAGTTGTTCCAGCCACCACCAATTCGATACATTTCGTTACCAGGTTCATTCCTGATCTGTTCTATCTCAACGTACTTGTTAATGAACGCCTTGATTGGCTTGATTAATCGGTCCACGTTCTAGCTCCGCTTTCTTTGGATTGACAACCGGTTTGGTTGGTCGTTTCACAACACGGTGGAGATCGACACCTACTTGGATAACATTACGTTTCCAAGCATCGACTTCCAGAACGCGCATCGCTTCATAAAGAATACGGTCAACTTCTGCTCGGTCGATCTTTACCTGTGTAGGTACACCATTGATGACCTGGGTAATTTCATAACGTTCGCAGAGGAAGTCGTGCAGCGTAGTGGCCTGAGAGTATTCGCCGAGTGGTGGAATCAGCCACTGTAGGAAGAATGGTACTGATGCACCGTCTGTCAGGAATCCAGTAGGGACATCTACATACTTGTCAGAGTCTTCATGACCGATGTAATAACGGAAGCCTGGGATAACACGGTAATAAGTCTTACCGAGGATTTCGCTAGCATTCTGATCGAATACCAATTGTTCTTTTGCCGTAAAGCGAGTAAAAGTACTCATGATGTTTCTCCTTGTTAACATACGATTACGGCATAAAGGCCATCCCGAAGGACAGCCCTTAAGAGGTGACAGCTACAGAAGGATCACTTCTAGAAGAACTCCGCGATGGAGACTCCGGCCAGTAACTGGGTGGTGTTAAGGCGCGTACGTCCTCAACTATACTATTTCGCACCCAGTATTTTATTTCGGAGCTTTGAAGTTAGTCAACGAATGGGTCATCCAACGCAATAGACCATCTGCAGTAGGTTGCAGGATGTGAGTATAGGCTTGGTTGTATTCGTAGAACGATGCCTCGAAGTCTTCGCCGTACTTATGAAGCTTCTCAAACATCTTGTATACCGAAGGTGGGGCATTTGTTGCATCGGCCTCACGATAGCGTTTACCGCCTTTCTCGTAGTGCTTACCTTCAACACCAAAGATCTTCCAGATACGAAGCAGATGTTCATCCCAGAGTTCTTTCTTGAGTTCTACCAGATCCAAGAATGTTTGTGCGATCTTCTTAATAGAACGCTTGTCCAGTGGTGGTAGAGTTTGCTTTACGCTAGGCTTAGCGATTTCCACATCTGGATGTTTAGCATGGAACTTGAAATCAACTGACTTGAGCAATTGATCTGCATGGGTAGGATCTTTCTCCCAGCCATGCGCGAAGAGATAACCGACAACCTCGTTGACTGGCTTAAAGCCTTCATCGAGGAACTGTTTCCCTTTTGCCTTGTGTTCCTGTGAGTCACTACGAATGGTATCAATGATCGAGTGATCAAATTTCGTTAAGTTGCCTGGGAAAGAAACCTTGATCGGTTTATCCGAGAACGTTTGTTGTTTCAACCAACTATCATTCATGAATGTAACACTGATGAGTTTCTTAGCATTCTGGTAATTATGGTCGCCTTCTACAGTCAAGTCTTTAGGACGGTGTCGAAAGAATCCACCCAGCTTTTCTCCCAGATCACTGAAGTCTTCGTTCGATACGGATTTACCACCAGTGAAAGAACGTTCCATGTAAACGACTGCTGCTAAGCAAGCACCCTCGAATTGACGGTAAGCTGCAATAACATCAGGGGAACCTTGACCAAACAACTTACGTCGTACCGCACCCAGCAAATCTGACCATGCCTCATTATTGTAACCTGGGCTATGTGCACCATTATCAACCACAGCAACGTTCGCTTCATGGAATGCTGGGATCAGTTGGTCAATAGACTTGGCTGCATCTCCCCAAATAAGCTGTGCCTCTTTCAGAGCTTTAGCGATTGCATTAGCAATACCTTCAACTTCGTCGATGCCCAGGGCTTCTCTGGTTTCATCAGAAGTTTTACCTGAGATCAAACTAGTCTTGCTACGGACTGGATTCTTGATAACTTCAGTAACTGGCTTGATGTTTGGCAAAATAGCTTTAAGCTTATCAAATGCCTCGTCAGTTAATTTAGGGGGTGTAAGTAGCGAAGCAGCAGGTTTGATTTGTTTGATGTTAGTGAGGATAGCTTCGATCTGTGCATTTTGGAACTGTGCATTAATAGCACCAGTTTCTGTGATGGTCTGTTCGATCTTATCGAAGTTCAGACGATCAGCTAGATCACCTACTTTGACTTGGCCTGGCTTATGGGATTGTTTACTCAGCCATTCTTTGCTACCATAAGTCTTTTCTAAAGTCTGGAGTAGTTGTACACCATTGGCTTTATTGTTGCCATCGACTTCGATGTAATCGCTACCACGGTTATGTAGTTTAAAGAACTTACGAATGGGTTCGATAATGCTTTCATTCGAAGAAGTCAGGTCTTCCAGCATATGCGGATCTTGCATAGTGTGTTCTGTGCAATGCATCTCATCATCGTCATTTTCTTCTGGCAGATGTGGACGATTACCGGGGTTCTCACGCGGGTCATCATCTTGCATTGGTGGGCCCTGATCGGATTGGGCACTCATCCATTCATAAACGTTCATTGTAAGTCCTTTGGGATGTGTTTGTTGTATAGGATTGCGACAACATAAAGCTTCCCCGAAGGGAAGCTATTGTGCCGTTATAGCCTTATACTGGGATCTGTGATTTCGGTTGGTAATTAGCCAACTTAGCCATGTCGAAACCAGGGATAGTGAAGTCGAATACTGCATGCTCATCACGACGTGTTAGCAAGTTCGTCATGTAGTCGCCTTTCTTCTCTTCTTGTGCCGAAGACTGAGTACCAGACAGTTGAATGTACTTAGTCATGTACGGCAGTGGGTTCTTCTCAGGCCACTCGAATGGGAAGCCAGCGATCTGTTCGAAGTCCCAGTCGAAACGGAAGAAGATGTCATCTTTAACTTCCAGGAATTCTGCTGCTGCTTTAGCGTTGAACAGAACCCATTGAATCAGCGACTTGGCAGTAACGCCAGTCAGTTCACGCCCTTCCGAGAACAGGTACATAGCCCATTCAACTTCAGTGCGGATGATTTCCCACAGCAGACGAACGATCTTGTCTTTGCATTGTTCGTAAGCAGTACGCCCACGTTCCGTTGCAAGCTCCGAACGCAATACATGCTGACCGAACTGTGCGTGGATCTCGAATTCGTCTACAGCGATCTTCTGGACGGCTTTAGTGATCTGCTGGAACATGCCAGTACGACCAATAGCGAATGTCACAGCGAATGATGCCATGAACTGAATACGCTCCAGGAAATAGAGAGCGATCAGGAACATGAAAATGTCGTTGTAGGTTTCTTGGCAGTTCTCTACTTGACCCAGGCCATACTTCAGTGAGGTCTCGTGAGCTTTAGACATTACTTCCGATACGATCTTCATACGACCGTGAGCTTCTTCTACCTTGAGGATTTCCTCACGGATTTCATCAGGGTCATCGAACGAACCACGAACGATCTCGGAGTACGTCAGTGCGTGTACACACTCGTTTTCAGAGATACGGTTATAGCCAGTCCAAATCCGACCATCGGTAATCACGTTACCCAGGATCGTTACAATTGAACGAGAAGCGATCGAGTCAGCTTCCCATTGCCACGCCAGAGTTTTGATCATCATGTCGTAGACAGATTTCTCGGCGTTCTTGAATTCAGCGTTACAAGTAAAGAAGTCGAACTCTAGTTCGTCCCAGTCCAAGTTACGCAGACGTTTGTACAGTGCCCATGCTTCTGGATGGTTGTGTGTAATCGAGTCCAGCAGGCCAGGATCTTCACCCAAGATGATGTTGTAGGAACCGTAGTCCCCTTTGTTCAGGTTAAAAATCTTTGGTGCAATATCAGCTACAGTGCCAGTCATTTGTTTCTTCCAATTGGGGATTAAGGGTGACCGAAGTCACCCGTTCTATTTAGAGGGAGCAAGCGCCACCAGCGCAACCAACTTCAGCGCCAGCAGTGTTCGAGAATGCCGACACGCCACCTTCTAGCGAAGCACCAGCTACAATTTCCACGTTGTGGTAATAGCGAGTCTTCTGACCAACAAAGTTCATGTACAACCAATCACCCAACAGTTCGTTCGAGTAGATGTGTTCTTGACCAGGCATGATGCGACGGAACAAGTCAGCCGATGCACCGCCATCGGTCCACTTCTGGATAACACCGTAACCATCGATTTGACGACGGGTAGGAATGTCCCATGCGAGTTCATATTCGTATTCAGGGTTATCACCATAAGGAGCAGCCCACTGAATCGAAATAGCATTGTCAGTCTTGATGATTGTTAGAGCGCGGACAGCGTAAACAGAGTTCGCACCACCGAGCGCTTTGGACGAGGCTTCACCAGGCATGTACGCCGCCAGCACCGAGTGAGCCAAGCCACCCATCGCGATGATGCGTGGACGCAGGGATTCCCAGTCTTGTTCATTGACGAAGCCGCCTTCTACTACGGTGTCGATGTTGCGGTTATAGGTATCGAGTGGGAGCCAGCCTTGTGGCCACTTGGTCTTGTGAATCCATGGAGCTACGCCACGTTCTTCAGCAATACGCAGAGACGCATTGATCAAGCAGTACATGTGACGTTCAGCCACACGGTGGATTTCACGCAGACCTTCTTCCGAAGAGTACTTCAGTTTCTTACGGGCCATGTGAGTAGCCAAGCCCATGATACCAACACCAGCAGAACGACGAGCTTTAGCAGTCATTTCCAGATGTGGGAATGCATACTCAGAGTTGTCGATGCAATAGTCGATCATCTTCAACGCGTAGTACGTTACTTCTTGTTGACGCTCTTGAGTATGGATGTTGTTCTGAACGATAGCAGCCAACGAGCAAGTAGCAATCTCACCTTGGCCGTGGTCTTCTTTCGAATGGAGATCTTCCATCGAATAGTACGGCGCGGTAGGTTGGCAGATTTCCAAACACAGGTTCGAAGACAAGATCGGATCGAGGAACGGAGTATGACGGTTGATCTCCGTCATGTTCGCCCAGTAAGCTGTACCAGTTTCGATGCCTTCGTTCAGTGCAGTCAGTACAACTTTACGAGCACTTACATAAACTTTCTTAAAGCTTGGATCTTTCTCGTATTTCAGATACAGATCGATGAACTTACCGACATCACCACTGTAGAATGCTTCATGTAGATCTGGTGCCGTGAATACGTTCCAGGTCATCATGTCTTTGTCGTTTGCTACCAGCCACGCAGTAAAGGTATTGGTCATCAACGCATAGTGCAGATCGCGGTTCTTCTTGTCATCTGTCGACTTAGGGTTACGCAGACGAGAGATAACTTCTACTTCTGGATCGTACACGTTGTAGTACAGCGAGATTGCACCACCACGACCATTCTGAGTGTTGGCACGTACTGCTTTACCTTGGGCAGCGATGTATGGTAGTTTACCTTGGTGTTTGATCAGACCACCACGAACTGGATCGTTGATCGAACGAGTGATCAGGTTAACACCGATACCAGCAGCTTTCTGAGTCATCACGTTAGCGATGTAGTCACCGACGGCCAGCGATACGCCGTTGTCACCAGAAGCAAACAAGCAGCACGATGCAAAGCCACGCAGACGAGTACCGAGGTTAACGTAGTTCGGGGTTGGAGCAGACAGTTCACGCTGAGAGAACATCTCGTAGTAGTTACGGACGTGGGTCATACGCGTTTCGACCGGCTCTTTCTCAGAGAGGGCCATAGCCATACGCATGTATGTGAACTGTGGAGTTTCGTATTCTTTCTTAGTAACGCGGTTCATCAGAGAATACTTCTGACGAATGTGATGCAGTGCAAAGTGTGGAGAGTCCATATCTAGCGAATGGTCAATCAGCTTTTCTAGCTGAGCGTATTCACGAGTAGAGTAATCCAGCTTCACCATTACGTCGTCTTTACGCATGCGAGTGTGAAGCGTCTTCAGAGTAGGTACGCCTTCAACACCATAGATCTTCTTACGGATCAATACTGCATACAGTCGACCAGCAGCAACATAAGCGGACCAGGTACCGATATCCAACAGCTTGTTAATAAGTGATTGTTGGAAATCTTGGGAGTGTACTTTCTCAGGCATCTCTGCGACTACGTCCATTACGACGCCAGCCCAGTCGATATCGATTAGGTTCTTAGAGAACCATTCACCCCAGCCGTTTGCCTTGTGTGGCATGTACGGTTCTTCGGTTCCATCCATCTTGATAAAAGTCTTGATCATTGCGGTGCCTTGTCAGTCTGTTTGTGGAGTTGAGAGCAAATACTTAAACATAGTTTTAGGGTGTTCAGTAATTCTCAACTTTTCCTTTCTGGGAAGATTTTACCTCCCCTACGCATAGTATGTTAACAGCACTGCTAAGAGCAAAGGAGGGAGGCTTTTATTCTGCTTTATACAGCATTAGAGGCTTCTATAAACAAACCCTGGTATACCCTTTGCTCTCTTCCTTATTCTTCTTTTAAACCCCTTCTAGGGGCTTATGAGTTTAATTACCAATACACCGTAAGTTATGTATCCAATATAACAACAGGAACGATAATGGCTATCTATATACCCAAACCAGAACCGATAGAAGTCTATCAATGGTTGAAGAATGGTGACATACCAGGAGATGGTGTGATCAACAATATCAACAGTGGTAAGATCGTAGGACGACATGTTAGTTACAAGACTGTATCACATCAAATGGCTTGCTCCCGGTGTAAGAGACCAGTTGGTGAGCATGGTACCCTAATGAAACGTGTAGGTGATCTCGAATATGTAATCTGTCCAGGAGACTGGGTACAATTCCATCGAGATGAACGAAACCGTATCTTTGGTTATTCTGTTATTACAGCTAAAGCTCTCCATGAGCGTTATGTTGATCTAGCAACACTCCCGCAACCACCATCCCCAGAAATGCCAAAAGGAATAAAGCGATGAACAAAGACAAGCTAATGGCTGACATGCGTGCACTATTCGACTTCTTGGCTGAACCAGAGAAGAACTTTGATCAGAACATCATTGTTGTGCGCGATGGCAAAGAACATGCCACCACACTAGATGCTTTCCGTAATCTTACGGTTCTTATCATGGGTCGGATGTGGGATTCGTTCTCAGGACGTCCACGTTACCAAACAATGTACGACCTTATCATGAATGAGCGATATGCAGCATTAGATGAGGCGTGGTGTCAAGTCGAACATACTTACGCGGCTAAGCCTGATTCGCATGTTATTGCTTTATCTATTCGCCATGTAAATCTGGACACCAAGGAAGAGCACACCGAAGTCATTAAGAAACAATACGAACGTGGTGCATATCTACATCTCGTAACACTGCTACTAAGTCTTGATCCATCACATGGTACGATCCAGCACTTACATCGTGCATTCACCATGGACGTCGCCCACAGCCATCGACCAAAAACAACAATCACCTTTTTAGGAAAGAGCCAATGAATCCAGTTTACAATATCTTCAATGACATCACCAAGAACATGTTGACTACTGAGAATGGCGAAGAGTTTATCTCTAACTGTGTTACTCTCAAAGGTGCCACTGGTACAGACTACGAACTGTCTATTAACCAAGCACAACTGTTACTCGGTGTATTGAATGGGGATCACAACTTCCTTCGTGATTATAACCCACTCGAATTTATGATCTTCTCTTATCAGTTCCAGGATAAGATCAAACCGAAGTATCTGGCAGTACAATACCAGATCATCTACGATCATGAAGAAGATACTATTTTCATATCTGCCGTATTGCGTCATCCAATGACAGTTAAGGCACATCCAGATTATGTTGAGGGAGCTACTGTTCCTATCGAGACATTCCAAACAACTATCGAAAACGTTGGGTTGTATGGTAGCCTGGCATTGATCAATTGTATTGCTGCACAGAATGAACAGTTTGCACCGATCAAAGGTAGTTTTGGTGGTTCCTTTGTATACGAGCTGAAAGATGGACAACAAACCATCAAGCGATGGGAACCATCGATGCTAGAAGAAACTGGTATTGGTGAAGCAGAGATCCAAGAAGCAATCGGTGACGCCGTTAAGAAACTGACTCCGTATAACTTCAATGCATTGCCTAAACTTCGCCCTGGAGCTATTGAAGATGATTCTGAAGGAGATGAATCTTACGCTGGTATGTATCGTGGTGCCGATGGTGAGATGCATCCAATCGCATTACTGGGTAAGGAAGAGCAATAATGAAACTGGTATTGATTGCTGCATTCAGTAGTAATGGGGGTATTGGTCGTAAAGGTAAGCTTCCATGGAAGTGCGCTAATGACATGGCTTATTTCCGTAAGATCACTGTTGGTGAGAAACATGCTTGTGTAATGGGTCGACTAACTTGGGAATCTCTGCCACCTAAGAAACTTCCTGGCCGTCAGTGCATTGTTCTGTCTTCACAACCAATCGATGATGAACGGTGTGTTGTAGTTAAGACGTTTGATGAAGCTAAGGCAGCAGCCAAAGCGCTGGGCATGAAGAAGCTAATCATTATTGGCGGCAGTACGCTGTTCAATGAGTACTACGACAAATGTGACGAACTGCATCTCACCCACATCCATGAAGAAGTGACGGATTGTGATACGTTCTTCAATCCAGTGCTGAAACCACAGCGGTGGCGTCTGATGGATTGTGAATTGTTCCCAGATTGCACTATCAATCGGTGGTTGCGTCGATAATCAATATTGCCTATCCTTCGGGATAGGCTTTATGTCGCATTTAAAAGATACGAAGACCTATATTACTTTTATGAATAAGCAGCTGTATTTAATAGGAGGGGTATATGAATACAACAATTGACCAAGTTAAAGATAGCATTGCTATGCTCGTCGAAGTATTATCGCATGATCTTACCACTACCCACGATGACTTCACTATTCAATACTTCAAGACGCAACAGAAGCTCAAAATTCATAGCTACAAAGGTGTGTTCGTAAGTAACTTGGACAATGGGTCAGGCTTCAGTACTTATCAAGATGAAGAACTGGTTCATGTCCATGAAGCTGTCGAAGCCGTACGTATTGCCCTGGTCTAACGACATAATGGCTACCCCGAAGGGTAGCCGCTATGACGTATTTTTTTTTTGTTTCTTTACATGGTAATCGTTGGGCTATACCGGTTAGTACGTACCTTACGGGAACGTTCATCTTTAACCTGACGGATCATTGCATCGATACCAACACCAGCCGCCTCGTCCATGTTGATGTGACGAGACAATGCCCGTAGCTTCAACTCGATCTTAGCCGAGACCATTGGGTTCTTCTCACCCTTCATCTCTTCTAACAATGCATCGAATTCTTGCTTAGCACGAGAACCAACTTCTTCACGATACACTTCAATTTTGGTAAGCTCTCGGTCAGAGATCTGTGCCTTCGAGAAGATGATGTTAGAATTGATACCGTAATAAGAAAGGTTCTGGCCTTGGATACATACCCAGTGTGCCAGCAACATCGAGATTACCAAGTCATCGTGGTTACCGCGACTGTGGTCAATACGACCATTACGGATAGTCAATGCGAGGATCTCAGTAATCAGCAAGTTGCAGTGCATTCGACGAGAACCATAATCCATGGAACTCGGTAGAGAAACCATGTACAATGCATCCCGAGAATAACGACCACTACCTGCAGTGTTGAAACCGAAGTAACGTTTGAAGCGATCGTAGAAAGTAGGAGAACGTGCAGACATAGGGGTCTGAATATCACGGAACTCTGTTTCCAGAATAGTGGCATCATCCACAATACGGTTGAAGATACGTTTAAATGGATCGATACCAGCACGGTGCAATGCAATAACCACGTAATCGATAATCGCCATACCCATCGACTTACGTTCAGGAACGAAAGTAATGTTAGGATACTTGATTAGGATAGCAGCCAAGAATGCAGACAGCTGTGGAATGTTCGTTTCATTATAACGACCAGTTGCAACGATGTCATGAGTTTCAACGTCGATGATAACCATACCGGTGGAGTCGTTATCTTTACCTAAGAGTTCCGAGGGGTCGATGCCCATCAGGTAACGACTATTACCCATTCGTGTTTCGATATGTTCACGGGATACGAACCAACGGATGGTGTAACCTTCAGGTGTGATCTCGGTCCACACAGGTTCCTTCTCAGATTCCTTAATTCGTTTCTTCTCTTCTTGGGAGATAGGTGAACCTTCACCACCAACAGTCCAGATGTTGAAATAATCTCGGTCAGCGATCTCACCATACTGAGCGGATTCCCGCAGAGTCTTGAACAGCCATTCATCAGAACGGCCTAGTTGACGGTGGTTGAATGCACCGTAGATCAATGGCTTTAAACCTGACGATGTTTTCTCAACGACTTTGTGCAAAGTTCTTTGGTCTTCTAAGTCAAACCAAGCTTCAGTCCAAGGAGCACCACCGGTTAAGAACTTGTGAGCGAACTCACCATCACGAGTGGTAATGTTACCAGCCGTCGTAGTGAACACGTTGCCGTATGGTTGACCTTGTGCTGCCGCTTCTTCACGTGCCGCAGAACCCGATGCCAGAGCTACTGGTAGCGAGTATTCGATTAAGTTGATGTACGCCAATTCGTCGAAGTGCATGATAGGTACGGTCAGACCTCGACCGAGTTTATCCGCAGCGATCTTATCGTTACGACCCACCGAAGACTTGTATTTGTTACCCAAACGGATACAAGTCATCATGTCTTGGTTGTCAACGTCCGTGAAGTCTTTGGTATGGATATAGCCTGGTAGCAAATCCATCATGACCTTCAAACGTTCAATGTTCGCGTTCTTCAGTTTTGTATCTTTCGTAATCAGATTGATTACGGTGTTCTCACCCCAGATGTACATCATACCTGTCATCAGTACGTCCGTAGATACAGACTTACCTGTTTGTCGAGGCTGGAGCAACCCGAAGTCAACGTGGTTAAAGAAAGACCAGAACAGTGCGATGTTACCTCGGTTAGCCCGAAAAGGAATCGGGTTGTTACCAGAGGTAGGAGGGATTCGTGCAATCTCTCGGAAATAATACCAGGGGTTATACTTAGCCTCCAGCATAACTTTCATCTTGGTTGCATCATCCAGACCAGGGTCATATGGATCGACGCCTTGTAGTTCTGGTTGAAACAGTGCCAAGCAGAAGTCAGCATTCTTGATGCCCATCTTCTTGTAGAGGGCCACTAATTTCAAGAAAGATTCGTTTTTAGTTTTGGTATCAGCAATAGCTGAAGGAAACTTTTTCCAGTCTTCGATAAATAGAATTACGTTCATTCGTAAAGTCCTTGTAGGTATATTGGGGCCGAACGGTATAAAAGATTTCGACCCCGCCCAAGCCCGGAAACGTATATGAGTCATACAGTTACGGCATAAACGGCTACCTAATGGCAGCCGCGTATGTTTTATCAGACCAGTTGTTTCAGGGGTACAGCGGTCATTGCGAGTTGCAAATCGGTACCAACAGTACGACGAATCCATTGAATGTAAACCAGTTCACCATCCTGAGACAGATCGTTGTTTACCTTCAGAACATCGTTCCATTGCGATACAGCATACTCGTAAATGTTGTGCAGGAAATGCACACGGAAGTGAGTAGGCGTAGGAGCTACTACTTCAGCCAATGGGTTGATCAGAGGCTCAGCAGCGAAATACATCTTCTGCAGCCAAGTCTCTTTGGTTTGTGCACCATTACCCAGACGCAAGTTCCACTGGTTAGCAGCTATGAATTCTACGTTCGCTTTCAGATCACGACCATAAGGAGAAGCTTGATCTGGACGGAACAGGATTTCCCAGTTCGCGCCATTCATACCACCTTGCAGCAGCGATACTTGAACAGTAGTTACAAAGCGGACAGGTTTGAATACACCGTCTACTTCATTCAAGTTAATAGCGAAAGTCAGATCCTGAATGAAGCCGTAACCTTTCGGATCGAATGCGCGTGAAGTAGCACCCAATTGAACTTGCGGTGTAACGTTCCAATACCGTTCCCGATCTTGGTTGTACAACCAGAACTCCAACCGATAACCAACGGTCTCGTTGACCCAAACAGGATACACGAACAGACGACATTCGTAAGCACCTTCTGCTGGAGTAGTCCGAGCGATGTAGTTCATCGTGATCTTACGTTCAGTAGTCGGGTTGAGACCATACGACACTTCATCTGCAGCCAGTTGGTAAGTCAGTGTCATACCGAACTCTTGACCAACTTCAGTAGCTACGTAGTTACGCAGACCCAACAGTTCCATTGCACTACCATTAACAGCCTTACGGTCTTTCTTACCATCACGGTAATGAACCAGACCAGTCATTGGCAGAGCTTCAACAGCAACGTTCAGTGGGAACTCAACGACCTTAGGATCGGATGCACTGACCCACGAGGAGTCAATGGAGATACCTTTAACGTAACGCTTCGATGTATCTGGCTGACGAATAGCTTGCGAGTTCACAACGATCAACTGAGCAATAGACAGTTGTTTACCGTTAGCAGCGTAAGCTACCAAAGTAACGCGTTCGCCATCTGGCAAATCAATCGAGGTGTAACCAGCCATTGGTACAGTAACACCATGTTGATAAGTAGTACCCGGCAACATACCTGGTAGTACCGCAACTTCAACGGGAATCATTGGACCTAGATAGTTACCAGAACCATCGTAGTATTCCGAGATCACTTGACCATAAGCTTCAGAGATATCGCTACCTTTAAAGATCTTGTAACCTTGAACTTCGGTACCATAGAAATGGCAACGGAGGTCAGGTGTGAAAGTGTGTGGCGTAACGGTTTGATCCAAGAAGCAACGGAAAGATTCCGAGCTATAACCTGGACCTGTTGCAATCAGTACGTTCTCAGGACCATCCGGATCGGGAGCAACTGGATCATGCCAGAGTTCCAATACAGACATCCCTGTGGTTTCATCCACAGAGGTTACCCGAAACAAACCTTGGTCCCAATCGCGAACAGCATCATTCACGTTGGGGATAAATTTGTTAGTTTCACCAGGGAAACTAACGATCTCCGTTCTGTTCCAAGTCCAGAACCCCCGTTGAGGGTCCAGGAAAGCAGAGCGGGTAAATGGGGTGAAGGCCATCGTTAAGTCCTCGTGATGTAGATGGAATGTGAAAGATCCGGCATCTCACGGAGACCCAGCTTCAGTACTCTCACAAAGAAGTCATACTGTTGGATGTCTAATCCCTGCGCATCAGGATACCAGTGTGGATAAACCATGACGTGGTTCTTGTTGTAATCGCGGTTCAGAATGTCGAAAGGTTTTAACCACTCGTATTTCTTCACTGCATTAACAACATCCATGTCGGTATAGAAGCCATTCACAATTGGTGGCACCAGCGTGCCTTTGATCAGATCCGTAAGAATCTTGCAAGCGTATGCACTGTAGACAAAGTAGTGCGTAGTGATCTTGTCGGAGTTAGGACGGACACGAGCAGGGAAGTATTCTGTCATGTAGTCGCTGACTTGCTCATCTTTAAGATCATCTATTTCACGAGCTGTTCCATCCGGATCATAAACATCCCGGAAGCTAACTTGTGGAGTTTGGATCTGATAAGGAGCACCATTCCGTTCATTGCCGATAATCATATCTGCAAAGTCTTCATCGAATGCTACATCAGCCCAATCGCGATAGTGACCGTCTACGACAATCCGTTGCATTTTGTGCGTATGGATATCGTACTTACCGTTAGCTGAGAGAACCCCGTATTCGACAAAGCCGAACTCGTTGGGTTTGTGCATCGTCAGATCGGCAGAACAGAATCCAGTACCACGAATGATAACGGTGTTGATATCGTTCAGGTATTCCAAGTTGTTCAGAACAACAACAGTTTCTTGGAAGGTAGGACCTGGGATAATGCAGTAATCCAAATCTTCCACGAGTGTTCGGCCATTACGACCATCTTCATCCGCCAAGATAACATCCAGTTGACCGAAAGGAATATCCATCAGTTCTTCTGTGAGTTGACCAGAAGCCATGGACTCATGACGGAAACTAAACTTGATGATGCCATCATTCTTATTGAATCGACGTACATCTAAGAAGAAGCGATTCGAACGACGGATCAAACCTTGCCATGCGGTTGCCCCAACAGTCCAACGGAAGACAGGAACTTCGCCAGTCTCATCTAAGAAACCCCAGTCGTGACGATTTGGTAAATCGGTAATGTCTTGCCACTCACCCGTAGGTACACCACCCCAAATACGATTCACATAGACTCGGAACTCATAGCCTCCAGGAAGCTCGACAGGGTCAACCCCATACACACCTTCCAAATCAGTGCTACCGACGCCTGTGATGGCTTCTACGTAGGCACAGTTGCTATTCTGAACGTAGTAACGTGAACCACCGGTGTGGTAGAACCATTCGATCAGCAAACCTTGTGCATCGTACTCAAATACCGTAGCATTTTCCCAATAGCAATAAGCCAGGTCAGCAACTCGGTTAGTTTGATCTAGATAGACCTTAGCCGGGTTGTATGCCAACAGATTAGCAGACTCGTGATAACCGAAAACGTCACCAGCAAAGTTCTGTGCATCTTTTTTGGATTGATTCGTCTTAGAAGGATCTTGGAATGCAATCGGGTAGATGACATCTGGACTAGCTGACATGAAACGAACATAAGCTGCTTGTTCCAAATTAGCTGCATGCCACAAAGGCATAGAGTCAGCACCAGTCATGGCATGAAGAATATCTTCATCTTTCAAACGATACAGTTCTTGAATACGGGATGACTCAGCTACGATCGGACGCTGATAACCAGAACGACGGTGGAAGATACGAAGCGTCATTGGATCTGCTGTAGTCCACTTATCCGAAGGCCAACGTGGATCAGTACCTACCCGTGGATCTTCTGGGTGGTTGGCAATCATTGTCTGCACTCGACCTACCGGAACTGAGAAGTCACGGTGTGTCAGTTGACGCATCCACTTACCATCGTTGTGATGATAACTAACACCAGAATAACGACCTAGTGCCGTATTGTCTTTGCACAAAAACACTGCAAGATCATCGTGGAATTCGATGGTCGGTACTGTCAAGCCTTTAGGCATGTGCAGAATGTATTTGTTGGCAGCATCCAAAGTCGATGTGAATGTAGGTTGCAGCTTTAACGGGAAGTTAGTTACCCGAACTACAGAGCTATCCAGTACCCATTCACAATAGTCACCCACATCGGCTGTGACTAAAGAGATCTCTTGTACCAGTCGTCCATTAACCCAGCACATTGGGAAACCCGTTTTAGCAGCCAGCAGATCTTGCATCTGTACTTGGAACTGACGGAGTTCAGCAGTTGTATTAGGGCGGATGGAATGGGCTTCAATGAACGTACGAGTCGATTGGTCGGAGCGCTTGCTTTGGTAGTAAGCGTTTTGGTAAAAGTGCAGGTATGGTTGTTGTGCATCCAAATCCGGAAATAAAGGAAGGATCTTTACAGCAACCAGTAAGTTTTGATTGGAGGTCAGTAGTACCCAGGTCTGTGCCCGAGGAAACTGAATACCGCTGTCAACGTAGACTTCGCCAAGCATCTTTTGATTATTGGCTAATTGTTCTAGTGACATCCATTGGTTGTAAACCTTTGGGATGGCCAGATGGGATGGAACCACCTGACCGATTTGATACACATGGAACCAATCCCGTTCAGACTCGTAAGGCAGTACATACTTCTCAGCATCCACCACGTAGTAACGGCGAGTACCGTAACGTGGTGTGAGTTGACGAAGCTTGTATTGAAACTGCCGATCTTGCCCGAGGTTACACCAAACGTTATCAATCGCGTAGCGCAACAGATAGTCGTTCATTGTCATCCCCTGTTAAACAAATTGTTCTTTCACTGAGTGACCAACAAGGTCAATAAAGTTACGAATGTCATTCGCACGACCGACCTTTTCAGCTCGCTCAGTAATTTTGGACTTACGGTATGAGCGATCTGAGACTGCCGTATACAAAATGGCAATCCAGGTCGGCAGATGTTCTAGTGACATACCGACGTTGTCGGAAGCATTAGTACCATACCACGAAGCTTTTAATAGTACGTGGAGGTCTGCGAATTTCAACTTGCCCATGCTCAGTGTACGAGCTTTCGTACTGAGTTCGTTTGCTAGTTGATCGGCATTCTCCAGGTCACCAATGGTTTCCTGCATGTCTGGATCGACCAGGTTCAAAACGAAGTCAAGTGGAACTGCAGTGATACGGGAAATGATCGGCGCAAAGCGTACACGGTCATGACCTGGTTTACGGAGTTCTGGTGAGAGCATGGCTTGGTAGTAAAGTGCAGCAATAACACGCAGCACCATTTCAGATTCTGGACGCAATGTATATTTCTGTACGAGAGTACCAGAGATCCAGTCCATGAAAACTTTGGCAGGGAAATCTGTCAGTCGTGCAAAAGCACTAGCGCCGGACAGCATTAACTTGTGAGTCAATGCCACTCGTACGCATTGCAGTTGCCAATCGTTTGCAGCAATCAGCCGTGTTACGCCTGTGCGTTCATCGTAACGCATATACTGACGACCATCCACTACTAATCGTGGTTGGCGTTCGTCGCCGAGATTTACGATGTGTGCGAAGTTCGGAATGTCTTCGTGTTCTTCACGTGGGGTCACATAACCAGTGTCGATCAGAGTTTCATTTAATACAGTTTGCATTGGTGGTAGCGACAAGTCGATTTCAGCCTTGTGGATAGCACGTACATATTCTTCGGGTTTGCTCAGACGACCTAGTGTCGTTTGGTATGGCAGAATGACCATTCCGTATCTCCTTTTTAGGGGGTAAAAAATAACTTCGATGGTCAATTATAATTAATATCTATGATTGACCGTTAGTTTACACTCATAACATCGAGTTCAAAGCTCCATACTTGGGAGAAACAAAAGATGTCTTATACCAACGCTGTCCCTAAGGTTACCTTTAACGGTATCCGGGACTTGAGTCGTCGGGCGTTCCAACGGCCACCGGTCACGTTCGCTCAACATACTCCACTGCTGCGTCTCTTCACTGAGACCGGCCCAACAGAAACTACTTATGTCGGCAACGACGAAGGTGGCTTCGCAACTATCTACGGTGAAAGCTCGCTCGCTCCTCGCAGCAAGTATTTTAACCAGCAGTCTCTTCTGGCTCTTCAGTTCCTCAGCGAAGGTAACGGCTTCTATGTGAAGCGTTTGACTCCGGAAGATGCGGGTAATCCTGCACGTATTATCGTGGCACTAGAAATGGTCCACGACAACGTTGATCAGACGATTACGCAGCTTGGCGGCTTCAACTATCCAAATGCGGTTGGCGATCTATCGGCAAACCCATTGACTGGTGGTGCCCAAGTCGAAGGTTATCGTGCACGTATCATTCTGATTCGTGATAACGATTCCGAAGTTGGTACTCAACGTATCCTGCCTGGTACTATGGTTTCGTCCATTGACAACTCGCAGTCTACTGTTTACCCACTGTTCGAACTGCCTGCCGCTTTCTTCGGTGCTCAAGGTAACAACCTGGGTATGCGTATCTGGTGTACTCACACTGAAGATCCAGATGGCTTCGATGAAGTGACTGCAGAGCGCTTCAAAACTCGTATGTACCGCGTTCAATTCGTGGAACTGCCAGTTGTGGGCAACACTCCAGTTATCGTGAAAACTGCAGCTGATGAAGACTTCGTTAACGTGTCTTTTGATCAGGGCGTTTATTCCGATACACTGAACATGGATTACACTATCGATGACGTGCTCGTCGACAAGTATTCTGATGATGGTTATGAGTCCGGCCTGTCCGTTCTTTATTCGCCATTCTCGCAGTGCTATGTTTACCGCGAGAACATCAAGATGGTTCAGGAATTTATCCTGGCAGCTGAAGAAGCTGTTAACCCAGCCATCGCCGGCACTGTTACCGATGCTTCACAAATCGACTTCCTGACTATGCTCGCTGAAGACGGCGACCATTACCAGTCCATTCAATTGGAAGGTGCAATGGGTGGCGGTGTAACCCTCGGTAAGAATGCTACCATCTACGCTTCTGGCGGTGATGACGGCGCTACTACCCTCGATGAATACAACAAGCTTGTTGACATCGAGAACATGAACTTCGGTAAGCTGGGTAATGACCAGTACGAAAACATTGCACACTATCAGTTCGGCGTTCTGTACGACACTGGCCTGCCAATGGAATCGAAGTTCCGTGCTATCCAAGTTTTGGCCGCTCGTAAAGACGTTCAATACTTCTTCACTACGTTCGTTGATGGTGAGACCCGTCTCCTGTCTGCATCGGAAGAAGCATCACGTTGCCAAGCGCTGATCACTCGTCTGCAAGCTCAACCTGAATCGACTCTGTTCGGTACTCCGGTCTGCCGTGCGATGATTGCTCTGCAAACTGGTAAGCTGATCGGTGGCGGTAATGGTCTGCCTAAATATGTTCCTCAACTGCTGGACATCGGTGTCAAGTGGGCTCGGTACGCTGGTATGGGTACTGGTATCCTACGTGAAGGCTTCGAGATGGACGTATCTCCGAACAACCGCGTAACCCTGGTCAAAGATCAGAACGTTAAGTTCTTCGGCGAACGCACACGTGCACAGCTGTGGGCTAACGGTGCAACCTGGTCGCAATCGTACGACCAACGTTCCCAGTACTACCCTTGCCTGCGTTCGGTTTACAAAGACGATACTTCGGTATTGCTCTCGCCGATCACAGTCAACATCTGCTGCGACCTTATCCGTCTGATCCACAAGGTTCACGCGGACTTCTCTGGTAACGCTTTCCTGTCGAAAGAACAGTTGATCGAGCGTACAGATGAACGAATCCTGGAACTGACTCGTGAGCGCTACGGCGACCGCGTTGACGTTATCCCACGTTCGTACATCTCTGCCATGGACGATAACAACGGTACCAGCTGGAGCTGTGAAGTGACTGTTGCGGCTAACAACCCGCACACCACTCTGAACTTCAACCTGACTACTATCCGTCGGGAAGCCAATACCCAGGCGTAAGCCTGGGATTGTCCCCATTAGCAAGAGGTCCATAAAATGGCAAAGCGCTATTCCAACGCGTACGCTCCACGGTCGGGCTACGGTGCCAACGCTTCTGAGAACATGATGAACCTGGCGCAAGCCGGTACGTTCGTTTTGGCTCCGGACTTGGCTAACCTGGCTTCGAACACACCGTACGTGTCTCGTAACCTAATCGCTATTCTGTTGGAGGCTCCGCGCTTCTTCCGGTATGCGGCTAACCAAAACCAACTGATCGCTTCCCTGAAAGCTTTGATCGAGAAACACTGTCGTACTATCGACGGTCTGAACCGTACAGTAACTGCTGAGTTCTCCGACGCTCCTGTCGGTGGTGCTGGTGAAGTTATCTCGGCGGTATCGAACGTTACTCGTGCTACCTCTCGTCCTTCGTTGGGCGCGTGGGAACTGCAAGGTCGTACCATTCAGCACTTCTTGGAGTGGTGGATTCTGTATGGCCTAGGCGATCCGAACACCAAAGTTCCATTGATCGTTTCTGACGGCATGGTTCGTCCAGAACATTACAACCAAACCTTCGCGGGTTGCACTGTACTGTTCATCGAGCCAGATCCAACCATGCAGGACGTAGTGTCTGCTTACCTGTGCACAAACATGCAGCCAACCACTACTGGTGATTGGTCGAACCGTAAAGACGTTTCGCAGATTGGTCAGAACCTGGAACTGACGATTGAATTCACTGCATTGACCGATACTTCCGCTGGCGTTAAAATGTACGCTCGCGAAATCCTTCAGTCGATGGACCTCACTGGTCTGAACCCTAACGACATGCAAATGTGGCAGGAACGGATCTCTGCGGACGTACTGAACTCGCGTAACGGTATCACCGATCAGCTTGCTGAAGGTGCTAACAACCGTCTCGGTATTGCCTAAGGAATAAGCGATGGCTACTACGTCACCAGTGCCAAGTACCCCAACGGGTAACAAGGCGCAAGCTGAAAAGAAACCCTTCTCTCAATTTCTGGGAGTGGATGTAGCAAATGCTGGTTTCGGCTTTAATGATGACCTAGCAGCCGCCGCAGCAATGCGACGTGAAGCTAAGGGTCAACAAATGAAGTAATGCTGTAACCACCAGATCCTCCCAAGGTAACAGACATTGCCCTTACCTTCGGGTAGGGGTTTTATGTCGCATTTTAAATCTTTTATAAGCCTATATTACTAAATGGAATCCCACCCTAGGAATTACCCTAATGTACTTTACTCGCAACGACTTGCTTGAACAATATCACAAAAGCCAATTCGAAGCAAACATCCCAGCAGATATGTTTATCATTTCTGCTGGTGGTGCATTGGTAATGCATCGTATTCGGGATACTACTTTGGATCTGGATATCGATACCGATCAAGTGCACTATCAATCGCTGATTGATGCAGGGTATCCAATCATTGATGATGGGTTCCCACGAGTACGTTTGAATGATCACACGGATGTGCACTCGGTGCAAATTCCAAGGATTGAAGTAATGAAGATTGATGGGGTATGGTGTTATACCCTGGAACATCTGGTTACGCAATATGAAAAACTGGCTGCCCATCCTGCTCGGAAACCTGAGAAGATTCAAAGAGATTTGGATACTGTAGCAAAACTGAAAAAGCTTATCTTGATGCGTTAAGCTAAAAAGACTGGGTTGCCTAATTAGGTGACCCATTCAATTCACTAAAAGGTTCGTTATGCAGATCAATAAAAGTGTCATGGAAGTACCCGGTATTATTACGCGTGATCAGTTGTTCAATCTCCGTATTGCTCTTGTGCAACTTTACAAGTGTAGAGCTTACGCAGATTCAATGCTCTTTACTCCAGTATACGGCATGACTTGTCAGTTCAATCATGACGATGCTTACAAGTTAGAGTTGATGCACAAAGGTAAATCGATATTCAGTTTCCATCCGACCAGTAAGATCATCGAGTGGGACCAAGAAGAACTGGCTAAAGCATGTGGGTTCGCCACAGACTTTGCCACAGGTACAGGTGACCTGGGTTGGGCAATGGTATCGTTGTTCGATTTGATTTACCGCGAACATGCCGGCTTCAACACGTATATCTACGATAACATGACGACCTCTAAAACTCGTCGTGATGTGAAAGCATTCTACGGTTTGTTACATGCGGTTGCTAAGCTCAGCAAAGACCCACTCTTGGGTGACTATGAAGCCAGGCTGGTCCGTAAAGATAATGGCTATGCGGTAGTCGATAAGAATGGTTTGATCGTTTTCCAGGTTTCCCATAATTCATTTAGCTTCGGTATGGGCTATCTTGCCAACGCTGAACTTGATGCAAACATCGAGAAGATGATTCTCAAGTACCGTCCTTGGGCTATCGATCTCCGTAAGAAGTATAGCTTCCAAGCAGACAAACTGCGTCAAGTGTTGCGTGATGCTTGGCGCGCCAAGAATGAAATTACTCGTACTGCGAGTAATGCTGTTTGTAGTTCACTAGTACGCGGCATTAAGCTCCAAACAGAATTTGCTTACACACTGCCTAATGGAACGGTCATCTGTTTCTATGATGACTCTATCATGATCAAATATAATCGTGGCGGGTTACAAATCGGCAATGTGATGTTCGATCCAAACAAAGTCCATCCAGTTATCGATACATCGGTATTGGATTATCTGCGCGGTATCACGCTGGAAACTCTTTCGTTGAAAGATGATTTTGGTCATGCGTTGATCGCCTTTGCCAAAATGATTACCGACCAGGTTGTTGGTGAAGTTGAGCAAGCTACTCTGAAGAAGCTCAATCTCTCCTTAGATGTAGGTCACGCATATTACGAAGCCTTCATGAAAGTCCGTGGTTCTGGATACCGTGGAGACTTTGAAACATTCGCAACTCTTCTTAAACAAGTACAGGGATAACACAAATGAAATTCGCAAGCATCGCATTGATCGCAGCTATGGCCTTCACTACAGCGGTTAAAGCAGAAGTGCAACATCCAGATATCAACCCAGATACACTGACTGCGCTCTTCATGACTTCCACACTGGTTCAGTGTGATGCTAGTGTATGTTGGGATGCTGTAACCAAAGCTGAGCATGAACAAATCATGGTTGGTTCTGGTTACGCTGTTGTTTATGACGATGCCGAATTGGCAAAGTTGCAATTGACAGTTCCAGAGTTTGAACGTTACCAGCCGTATGTGCTAAGTCTCATGCAGCAAGTAGCGTCCGATTTAGGAGCACCAGTGGAAAAGGACATCTGATAATAAAAACCCCACCAGGAGTAATACCATGATTGTTGCCGCTAATGTAAAGATCGTGCTCAATGGTCAGAACATAGCCCGTGTGGCAGAGATGGCTGAAGAGCTCGGGTTTCCCATTACCAATGAGGAATCCATGTTGGAGTTTATTGCAGATGCAGTAAACAAAACACGTGCACTTGAAAATCAACCAAAGGAAATACAGTTGGCCGATATCATAGAGCATGTCATCTATGAAATCACCTACTACTGGTTCCGCATGTGTAATCCAAGGAAGGAATTGACGTTCCTCATGGATCGGCTGTACGCTGATGTCAAGTTTGAATTTCGGTTCCGTCCGAAAGGTTCAGCTCCTTCGTTGGTTGGTGATGATATCACCTTCCCGATCGGGATGTTCAAAGCAGTCATGACGTCTGAAGAAGTTATCGACGGCAAGTAACGGCATAAGCCCTCTCCCGAAGGAGAGGGCACTATGTTGTATTTTTTTTATCGGGCGTAGTGGTTCTTGGTTAGCACACGCAGTGTAATGTAAAGCATCACACCTGTACGAGTTGCAGCCAATACCGCTTTGTTACGAATACCAGTAGCATCAGCAACAATCTTCTCGCCGACTTCACGCAGGTACAACACGCGAGGGTCACTCGAACGCGAAGCCATCAACTTAGAACGGACCTTCAGAATCAATCCCTCTAAGTCATTCGATCTTTGGATCTGTGTGCGTTCCGATTGCATCTGATCGAATACATACAACAAACATTCTTCCAACATCTTGTCGATGTGTTGATGACGTGGTTGTGTAACGTTCCGACAGATATAGCGGAGTGTATCTTCGAATGGTTGTGGTGGCATGGAGTCAACCATAGCTCGTTCGATAATACCCAGCAGTTCAGGACGGATGAAGTTAGCTTCGTTGATAACAACTTCTTTACCATAACGCAGATACGATGCAAAGCCTGACGTCTTGTCTTTTAAGAACTCATCGCCGTCGGTAGACATCCCCATCTCGGAAGTGGTAATAACTCGACCACCTTCTTTGAGTACCTGAATGTAAACGGAATAGATCTTGTTAATTACCTCACGGATACGAGACTGCGTATCCGTTACAATCCGAGACGACCAATAGTCAGTCAACGAATTCTTAGGACCGAAGATGTGATCACTGTAGTTAGTTTCAGGACCAATGATCGATAAACAACGATCTCGAATCAATGCGTGCCATGAACCTAGACGACGAATGTCCCACTTGTAGTTAAGAGACATGAACGTAGCTTCAGCAACTTCACGCTTAGCAGGATATTGGAAACGACGACTCAGCAACGAAGTCAAGTATTTGATGTGCAGCAGAGTAAACAATGCAATCATTGTTTCATCACGCAAGTTACCTGGGAGTTGTGTGTTCTCCATTAACTTACGGCAAAGGAAAGCTGGGATGTGGTTAAACGAATCTGAGTTCACGTTATGTGAAGGATCGATTACATCTAACTTCAAGAAATCATATTGGAGCAGGTCATCGTTAACATGTAGAACTTCATCATACCACTGTTCACGATCTGTTGGGTGCCAACGAACAGGGTTAACCCCGAGCAGTGCGCCACCGAAGAAAGCAGAGTGATCAGCATTCTTATTCATGAAACGAGTAACGAAGTTGATCACACGCATGCAAAAGGTACGATCTAGTTTAACGTCAGCGAAATGCTTTTCCAGCAAATCGACGATAGTGGTTGTTTCGTGCATTAGTAGGTCTCCTAAATTCAAATCATTGGACTGCAATGAATCTGAAATCTATATTACTGTAGTGCATTCAATCAGAGAATTTGAAATGGAACCTATTACAGTTGCTGTTATTGGCGATGATGAACATGCTCTACAAGTAAGAGCTAAATTGAAAGATCTTGATCCCAGTAAGATCATTGTTGTTGGAGCTATGCCAGTAAAATACGAATACCCATATGCACTGGACGCATTTGATATCCATCCAGCAATTGGCCCACTCAAAATAACTGAAACAGACGTCCCATTCGTTAGTAATAAAATGATTGGTCTCTTGCGTCGTGCTGGCGTAGTAATCAAATCCGATACAAATGACGATGCCCCACAACGGGGATAAATACTAGGCAACATCTAGTATGAATGCTTTATTCACAACAACGAGGAATACCCTGATGTGCAATAACTTGGAAGCGCTGCAGAAACTGATCGATGAATCTTTGGTTCTGGATGGTACCACTGGCTTGACTCTGACTGGATGGTCCGATGAAGACCGTTATGATTATCGTGGTTCTGTAATCAATCGCGTCACCACCCAATATGGCATCGCCTGCGGTAGTATTTCTATTGTCCCTGGTGGTAGCACGAACCATGGTAGTTTTGGTTTCCGTAATAGCCATGAAAATATCAAACCAATAACTATCGATCAAGTTCGTGGCGTGTTGGTTACTGCTCTCGCCACATCGCAAACTGATCACGGTCGTGTTCTTGCTTCTGGTGTGGCATCCATTGTTGAGAAACTGTCCGCTAATTGCTTCCAGCCAGTTTCGTATGATCTGTGCATTGAAGCTGCTGCTGATCCGACACTGAATCTGGTTATGACCAATGGCATGCAAACAATCCATTTCGATACCAAGCCAGTAGAAGACTTTGCGCAAGCAGTCAAACTGGATCTGGATGTTCCTTACATCCTGGGACAAGGTTTCGTAAATGTATTGGCTGGTGAAGCTGATCGTGGTCACTCGCCTACCGGTCTGTCTACTTTGGTAGATGGTAAGTGGGTACGTCACACTGGCATTTCCAGTTACACGCTGGGCAAAGATGATAAGCCTAATGTTGACATCCTGGAAGTCGATGAAATCATTACGTTGGTTTCTGAAGAGCGTCGTGAACTCACTGGCAAGATTCTGATCGCTATCATCAAGCAACTGAATCTGTTGGGTGGCTTTACTAACATCTATCAGGTTAGCATGTCTCATGGCGAATACCGTGGCAACAAGGCTACTGTTGTTGTACGCCTGGTGAACGCAGAGCTGCGTAAGAACTACAGTCTGGAATTCCAGGCTTAATTAATTGGGGACCTTCGGGTCCCCGGTTATGCCGTTTTTCTTTTATCCTCTGTAGTCCAACTATTACGGAGCTAACACAATGTACAAACGTTGTGAAAAGCCTGCACCTATTACGACCATCGATCTTAGCGTGTATGGCAACCCTTGTGACATTTATCAAAATATGCTGAATCGTATCGATGCTTTGCGTCGGTTACAAAGTCAGTGGCCACGTTGTGACATTGGTCGCTTCGATGTGCAATTCCAACTCTCCGATGCCATGACCTATTACTTCACTATTTTGGATAAAGCCACTGGTGAACGTTACGAATGGTCCGTTCGGAAAGAGTCTACCAATGAAAGCCCTGTGCACGCATTTGAGCGTGACTACAACGAATCAGCCCTACGATACAACTCTGGTGTACGACGTGCACTAGACGATCATCTAGAAGCCTTGCAGGATCAATCTCCAGGTGCTTTCTATCGCATGGATGAAACTGCTACCGGTTATCGTGTATTCCGTCCGATTATGGGTAACTTAGGTGTGGTTCCTTTCGAGCTTACTTTTGTTGGCACTCTGGGTGAACTCCCTACTGCTCCAATGCATCCTGAGATTTGGGATTACATTGGTACTATCCCAGGTGAAGCTGGTCGTGCCGTTGCACGCATGGTTACTCGGATGATTAAACATGGTGTAGTGTTCGATAAAGTCGAGCGTGTTATTGTCAAGGATTACCGCAGCATTGTGTTGCAAGGTTATGCTTACCGTAATGCTGAAACACATACCGCTGTCAAACTGACTATACAAGAGATCGCTGTCCAAGACGACGAACTTGTTAAGTATCACGAATATTTCACGGAGTAACTATGGTTACCATCGATGCAACCTTTGAAGAAATTGCAACCTTTGTCGATTGCCCTGTCAATGCGGCTAAAGAAGTTGTTCGTAAATTGTTTCTAACTTCTTCTGGTGTACCACTGCCAGATAATTTCCGTGTTAACTTGGCACAACCTGCTGAATACACCGGACAAACTAACTTGTCATCTTTACGCCTGACCGTCCAGATGCGTGGCTGGGGTGGTAACAAGGTTACAAACAAGGCAACGTTGCTGACTTACATTAAAGAGTCTGCAAAGGGCCTTACAGACCTTCAGGTATGGCAATCCTTTAACGGTCCTAAAGCTCCAGCGGCTACGGGCACTAGTTTCGATCCAGTATGGGTACGTCATTATCCATTGCCTGGTATCTATGCTGTTTATCCGCCATCATTGCCTCCATCGGAATGACATAAGTGCCTTCCCGTTGGGGAAGGCTTTATGCTGTCTAATGCAAAAAATCTGAAATCTATATTACAATAGGGATCTTACTCACCTAAAGGAATTTTCAATGGACAAGTATACTCGTGTTGATTTCAATGACCTGATTGTTCGTGGTGTTACTCATGAGCAAATCAACCGCGTTTGCTATGATCTCCTGAGTTACGACCATCCGACTATCCTCGATGATAAAGTCGTGATGCCCTGGTACTATAGCGAAACTCAACCTAGTCTGATGTCCACCAAACGCATTGGGATTATGGCTAGCCGTAAGAACATCCATTGGCTAGTCTGTGGTGAAGATGAACATCCAGGTAAAGCGTGGGTCCATGATCACCTAGCTAAGTGGATCATTTCTGAAGCGCATGCAAAAGACCCATGTTTGAAAGGACTAAACAAAGTCACTGAGATCATGTACAAAAAGCTTGGGGCTGATATCCGTGGTTCAGAAGCAGTAGCTCTGCTGCACGGTTCATTGGGTGTTACGATCTATCGTGCACCGAAGTGGCGTGAATCGAATGACGATTGCGGCATGGGCATTGATATTAACGAACTGGAAGAAATCCTAAAGGACTATGTTCCGGAAAAGGTATTACCGCATGTGGTTAGCCAAATCAAAGCTTATGTAGATAGCTGGCCAGAAATCTATGGTGGTCCAGTTTCATTGACTGGCTTTCTGAAGCACGTTCCTGCCGGTGTCCATTGTTATATCGTAGTCGGTAATGCTGGCGGTGCTGCCGAATTCAAATTCAGCCATTGTGAAGCAATCGATCGGGACACCCTCAAGCCTACATCCAAGATCCAATCCATTCTCAAGGATTTCAAATGAGTAACGCACAATACAAACGTGATGAAGCAGCCGATCACAATGCTCGATATGAAGCGCAACGTTATCGAGAACAACACAAGCTTCCAGATTGGACAGATGTTACCCAAAGCATCGCTCGTTCACGCCGCGCAGATTTGTCTGAAGTAGTTGATGTCAAGCTGACTGAACCCACCGAGTCAAAGGTGACGGAGCAACAGGCTGTAGGACGAGCTGAGCGTAAGCCTGGTGATGTTGTAGTAGTTGGGGCAGGGCAGACTGGCTTGGGGCGTGCTGCGGACCGTATGGCTCGTCACGCAGTCTTGGCTGCAGCAGCAAAAAAGATCGCATTCGCTACCCCAGAGTTACTCGGTGAGATGGGTCGTGAACAAGCTCGCGAGGATATTGCTATAATCTCCAATGGTGAAGACTTGGCCGATGCCAAACGGCTTGCTGCTACACTCTCTTTAACTGGAGGAAAATATGGCAAAGGGTTCTAAAGGTAAACTTCGTTACCTAAGATCTCTTTACCCTTACAATCGGATAAGCCGTATCCAATATTTCATAACAAGATTAGTTGGTAAGCATCGATCAAACCGTGAGTTACGGGCAACATTCAACATGTATGATGGATGCAAACATATTAACTGGGAGAACTGTAGTGTCCAGAATATCTAAAGGCAAGTTCCGCTGGTTGCGGGATGAGTATTCGTATTGGGCTTACATGACCCGTCTACAAAAACCTTTTCGTTTCAAAGTAACACAGGAGAACAAACAAATGCTGTCGTCTATTTTTGATGAAGAACTCGATATTGACGAAGTAATGGAATTTCGTCATATGCCAATCACCGATGAAATGATCGCTGCATTGGAATGCCCTAGTCGCGTAGAAGAGAATTCGTATGTCGCATATACTCACCAAGGGTAAACGGCAGTATCTGATCCAGTGCGTTGCACATGCTGCTGAAATGCAACGTGTAGATGACTCTGTTGCTCGTTACATCGTGCTCATGAGCTATCCGAAAGTCACTATACAAGAAGCACGCAAACGCGTAGCCTATCAAAAGACCAAACGTCGTGAAGTGAGGGATATGCCTACGGGTAATCCAAAACTCAACCGGCGCTTGATGGATGGCGGGTTGCGTCGTGGCGAGTTCTATGCATATACAGGGCGATAAATGAAACAGTCAGAATACCGACAAATTGATCTGGTGGCTACAGCTGCTGAGGTTGCATCTTGTCCTGTCAAAACAGCTCAAGTACGTAGTGCCGTTTGTGGCGCTGCACGTAATTTGATGCTAGAAGAAGTTGCGCGCCGGCGCCTCAGTAGTTCTGTTGAAAAGAAACAGTTCTTTCACAAAAGTAAATAATCTATTTAAAAGCTTTTCTTAAAAGAAAATGTATATAAATAGTAATAGTATGTGGGGGGGACCCTTTGGGGGGGTCCCATATACTTATTTCCTTATACTTAGTACCCCCCCCCCTAAATTAATCAAGAGGTAATTCAAGTGGCAAATAAGTGTGGTTACAGCAACGACCAAATGCAAGATTCGATTGACAAAGGTTGGAACCTGATACTGTTCGTGTCACACTCTGGTGACCGCCAAGCATTCCTTATCACCGTCCCACAACAGGCTACCGAAGAATGAACCTGTCTGAACTACGTACCACAATGCATGAAACACTCTCTGGTGTTTCGCTGATCACTTCTCGGGATAGCGAACAGATCTTTGGATTCGCTACTAAGTCTGACCAAGTGTCATTCTTGGCAGCAGAGTATTCCATCGAGAATGGTGAAGGGTTCACTCCAACCTCCAACATTGCTGCAGCACTGATCTTCGATAACTTCCGTAATCGTGATCTGGGTGAACTAGGGGATGTTGACAGAGAATCCATTTATGCTGAGAAGCATCGACTTTCCCTGGAAGCACACGAAGCAATCATCAAAGCCGGTTATGTGATCAAAGGTTGTGTGAACTATACACACCCCAATGGGAACATGGTTCGTGTGGAATACTATCGTCATGGTGATGGTTGGGCTGGTAGTTCTCTGCGGGTAGTTTATTCACCTACCAACTTCCGTGTACCGGGTGCAGCTCGTCTTACTAACAAACATGGTGACCCACTTAGTGGGGTTTACTATACCCCTGGGTACGAAGATGGCAACCTGATCTACATCGGTAGTTCTGAACTAGATGGTCGTCCTAATCGCTCTATCTCGATTAACATGATCGAAGGTAAGACTTTCCGTCGCAGTGTACTGTGCCGTGCGCATCATGCACTGTTGGGTGGTCTTGATGTATCCCATGTCTTCTCAGTAACCCAATCGGAAAGCCAAGAAGGTTGTAAGCTTACTTACATTGCCGAACTGAACTGTGGCGCAATGGTTGAAATCGTACACAAGAACTATAGCTGGTCTAACTAAAAGTACTCCCAATCCTGGTAGTATGTAATACTGACACAATTCATTCTCGATAAGGTAGCAAGCATGTCTGATATCAAAACTCGCATTTACTTCTGTGGTGGCGGCTCGACTAACATCGGCGCAATGTACGATGCCACAAGCGAGAACGTGTGTTTCCTCGATTCGTCTTCGGCTAACCTGCTGACCAACCCAGTTCCTGAAGATCGTTTCTACAAGATCCCTGGTACTGATGGTGCCGGCGGTAACCCAGCTTACATGATGCCATTCGCTAAGAAGCATGCGCCAGAAATGTTGAAACGTTTCGAACCAGGTGTTACCAATATCGTGGTGATCACTGGTGGTGGCGGTTCAGGTAGCACTATCGGCCCTAACATCGTTGACCTGCTGTTGGCTGATGGTCACACTGTGTTCGTAATCATGATCATGGGTACTGACTCCACTCGTCGTATCCGTAACACCATGAACACCGGCAAGAACCTGGAAATGATTTCCCAGAAACGTGGGGAAGTTGTTGCAGTATCGGAAGTATGGAACACCAATGGCGAAGCTGCGGCTGACCAAGAAGTTCTGTTCCTGTTGGATTCGATCGTAGCACTAACCGACCAGCAAAACGAACGTCTGGATACCATGGATGTTAAGAACTTCATCCAGTACAACAACCTGACCTCGGTTGAACCACAACTGTCGACTCTGACCATTCACACTAGTCGTGCTGAAGCAGCAGCGGTACTGGAACCTATCTCGGTAGCTTCCCTGTATACCGATGCTACCAAAGACGTTCCTTTCGGTACTCCGTTCGTACGTACTGTTGGTATCTGCCCGAACGAAGCCAAGCTGCCTGGTGACCAACTGCACTTCGTCATCAACAGTGTTGGTGTAACTGCAATGATGGATCGCCTGGAAGAAGAACGTGTGAAAGTAAACACCACACAATCAAGCTTCCGTCAGCGTCGTTCGATCGTAACTGTGGATGATGTAGCCGAAGACGGCTTCATCGCCGACTGATAATGGGGGAGCTTCGGCTCCCCTTTTATTTTTTCGTTTCAAGGGATCACAATGTCTGTAGTAATGGCTTCGGTTTATATCACAGTCCATTTATTTGGATTCACCGATACAACCCGAGATACAAAGCAATACGCCAATTGGAACCAATGTGTTAACTCGCTAGAGATTTATGAAGCGAAGCATCACAACAAACCGAATCTAGAAATTACCTTTGATCGGCAAAAGGGTTTTCTGAAGATCAGCAATACTTCAGATAAAACTATCGAATCCCATCAATGTCAAAAGGAATAACATGACACCAAATATACGTAGTCGTGCTATACGTATTCCATTGATGCATATCTCTTTCCGAGATAATCTTGAAGGGGTATGGAAACCATTACCACCTGCAGGTGGCGAATTAGTAGCTGGCAAATATCCGGAACCAGCTACTCCACGTGTATCGGTAGCTCCAGATATCGTCAGTTGTTTCCGTGGGGTATATCCAAATGTCAGTAAGTTCTTTGAAGAAAAGAATTATCCTCACATGGATTTCTTTGTCTATGAACCAGTGTTCGAAGGCAGTGAAAGGGTATGGACTCCAGAAATCTTAACCAAGCACCAATTAGTGTGGGATGCACATGTTACTAATGAGCATGCTATCTTGGACAGAGTTAAGATGAAGTTAATTGGTGAAGTTCGTATTTACAATACCAACAAAGAACCTACCGCTACGACACACCCATTCAATAATCCGAATGAACCCGAGCAGAGTATCGGACCAAAAAATATTCGAGTTGTATGGTTGTCACCAACACAAAAGGAATAACATGAAAACAGTCACCTGGCTCTCCAAGTTGTGGATGACCACGATTGATAAACCATCTGTGGTTATTTCGATTGGTGATCCTGGGGAATCATTACCCGAGTTCAAATGTGATCACATCGATGTGTTACGCATCGAAGTCGATGATGTAGAAGGTGATTACGGTCCTGAGTATCGGATGTTCGATTGGCAACATGCCAAGAAGATTCTGGACTTTGAAGAACGCTACAAAGATCACGATATTATCGTCCATTGTGCCGCTGGTATTAGTCGATCTGCTGCAGTTGCATTGTTTCTAAGCAAAGCTAATAAACGATTGCTGGATGTCTCGAAGCCATGTTGTGGTGACTATAGCTGCTACAACAAATGGATCTTCCGCCAACTCGAAATAACTTGGTATGACTTAAAACGGAGTAAGACTGATGCGTGATATCGCTCGTAGTTTCCTGATCGACCTGGTTGCAATTTCGGCTCACCTGCGCATTGCTGTGTTCAATGGCAAGAAGCCCCACATGTTCGACATTGCCAAAGCTACTGGCCTGACCGTGGAACATATCGAGAATGTTCTGGTTAAAGCACTGGACACCGATTTCCGTGATGAACAACTTGAACTGTTGACTTCGCAGATCGTCTTCAACGATTCTCAAGAACGTGCACGTAAGCCATCGGAAGTGATGTTGTATGAAGCACCATATCCACCACTCCGTATTGTGGCTGCTCTAACTGGCAGTCGTCTGGAAGAACTGAAGCGTTATCATGCTAATCCATGGAGCCGTTCTTTGATCCGTACCTTTATCGATACACAGTTTACCCAAGCTGTATTCGAATGGGTTCAATCGAATATTGATAATGCCTTGGCTGTTGGCATGGAAGAGTTCGAACATCAAAACAATACCAATGTTCATATTGAACCTCAACGGCAAGGTACAGCACCGATGCGGTCAAGTGGCCATGGAATGAGTCTTACTGTCGAATCAGTAAAAGACAATATTTCTCGCTACATGGGCTTGAAACCAGATGATGTCAATATCCACGTAATGTAGGTGATATATGTCAAAACAGATGGAGCGACTAGATGCATTAGTTGCTGGAGATCTGGGTTTGGCACAAGCACCAATTACCATGATTCTTAAACATGCCACTAGATTCCCAGATGTCGTAGATGGCTTTGTCTTTGCTCTTGAGCATAATGGCTTAGCCTACTATGATGTCGTGGAAGTGTGGCGTTCGGTAAATGGGATGCGAGTGCGAATTCCTCGATTCAGATCGCATCCGGTGATCGAGGAAAGACTCAGACTACGGCAATACAAACGTTGGTACGTAATAGGAAACGGAATGTTATTTCCGGTGCAGACTGCCAAGGTGGATGATCTAAAAGATCAATTCTATTTCATAACCGATAGCGATCCTACCTATCGAACCAAAACAGTTCTTGCCGAGGAGTGCATGTTCTTGCGCAAGAAGCCTCTGCTCTACCACCGTCTTCCGAGACCGGGTTGGGGCAATCCAATACTACTAAAAGGGAAACAACATGCTTGACGATACTGACGATATTCTGGCTTCGGCTAAACGACTAGCTGCTGAATATCCTAACCGCATGTGGAATACTGAAGAAGGTTTCGTAACTTCGACACAATTGCAAGTTTGCGTATGGACTGACACTGGTCGACTTGTAGCTAACGTCGATATCGTAACTGGTTCTGTCGTGATCTGGATTGGCGAAGTAATCGATGTTGAACATGAGCTTGACATGGCAGTCGATAAAGCTATCGGGGATGCTTGATATGCGGTCTGTACGCAGCAACGAAACACCGTGGTATAAAACGAACGTAGCTTTCGGATGTACCCTTATCATCATAATGATGCTATTAGTTATCGCCGCCGGTGCTGTTGTTATTAAGATAACGGCAGTGGCAAGAGAAGATATAGAGGCACGCATACTGAAACGTGAAGAGCGTTATCAGAAATGTGTTAATGAGGCAACTCGGGGAGGACTTCTTACACCCGAGATCATGCTAGCCTGCACTACCACAGTTAAGGAAATTTACCGATGAGTCAAACAACTAGCCCAATTCTGCAATCTATTATTGATTCTGCTAAAATTCTGAAGCGCAATTATGGCGCAGAACTTTATGCGATCAATAAAGATGAGTGGTTGACTATTACTCCTAAGGAAGCATGTCTCTGGAGATCAGATGGTCAACAGCAAGCAGTTGTCGATATTGAGAAAGAAGAGGTTACTCTCAATAGTTGTGACGCCTGTGATTTCTGCGACATCTTGGAAGCTCTTGTTACTACACGTTTAGAAGAGGATGCAAATGGGTAATGTTATTCACAGCCAGGAAGCAGTTTCGCAAGTAAAGTTGCTGCAACATGGCGCATGGCTTTGGGGAAATCATTACGAGTTCAACCACAAGGGCGAAACAATAACAGTGATGCTACAGAGCCGTCGGTGCTACATATACGGCGAGCAACGCAAGGCAATGATTTCCATCCCACGCCGAACCATTGAGGGAATAGAAAACCTCAATGAAGAAGACGTACTAGATATCCTGCGACATGCTCGCGAACGGCAGAGTGCTGCGTAATGAATATGGTAATTCCTAAACAGGATCTATACATCTGGTGGACCAACCAACGGGATACAGAACGAGCAGATGCATCTGATCGGACTAACTGGCCAGCAGAACTCGAAGATGAATTGCGTTCACGTATGGGTCGTAATGGTCGTGGCAGTCTTTGGATTCCAACTCAGTGGGACTGGGCTGATCTTGGTATCGAATGGCAAGAAAGTCACCCTATGTTTATTGCATTGGGTAATCACTACGGTGGTATTGTTTTCCGTCGTGAATATCTTCCACTGTTTAAAGATCTCACAGGCCTCATCACTGACTTCGATATGAATCGTATTCAGGGTGAGTGGAATAACCTGCCATATGAGCTACAACCATGAAAGATACAATTAAAGGGTTTCTTTTGCTGGCAACTTATCCAACATACCGCTGGATAAAAACCAACCTCAGGCAGTTGTTGCTGTTTGCTTTGTGGATGTTCTTCTTTGGCCTGTCATTACATGACTGGGTGAAATAGCATAAGCCCTCTCCCAAAATACAAAAGACTTGAAGAAGGAAGAAAATGCACTCTGATAAACCAACACCCAATCCATGGGTTGAACTGCTTCGCTCTGCACGCCGCCTGCTAGATGAACACAATCGACTGATCATGGAAAAGAATGGTATGCAAATAGCCATCTTCGATAATCAGATCATCGTCTGGGGTGATAACCATCAACCAATCATGCGACTCAACATTCTCTATCCTAACAGTAACGTAGATTATTACAAAGACGGTTGGGATCATGCGAAAGCAACCCAGTTGTTTAATAGCTTGTAACAACATAATGGCTACCCTTCGGGGTAGCCTTATGCCATGTTTTTTTTAGATCGTTTCTATAGACATTACGGAGCCGCCATGATTGTACGGATGTGATGACGGTTACCTTCCGGATCGTTAAAGTTCCGAGCAATCTTCCGCCACTTCTTCAGTTGTTCGTCATAGAGATCATTGGCTTCAGACCATTCATAGATCTTGTCTTTATAGACACCAAGCTCTTGACCATACCGCAGTTGAGCATCGCCCATTTCTACGAATGTAGTGTTGTAGATCCATGCTTTAACAGCATACTCTACCAGCTTACTAAAAGCGGGGATAGCCTGTGGTCGAATGTTCAGCAGTTCATCATCATTACCTAAACGGCAAGAGAGATAAGCCGAAGGAGATGGAACGTAAATATAACGTACCATTACCGTGTTGTGGTTGATCAAGTTAATGTAAGAAGTCTGAGCTACCGGAATACGGCGAGCAGCATCTAACACCTTCATTGTTTCTGCGCCCATAACCGATTGGTTATAGTTCATGGCATAACCAGCGTTCTGATAACCGAGGATACCAAAGTGAATATCAAACACTTGAACGATTGGTCGTTGTTGTGTGTATTCATCAGGGATGTAATAGACGATGGTGTACGGGTCAACATATTCCTGCTTGACTGGGAAGTCTAGAGGGATATAAGTTTTAGTACCACCGATCAAGTCGATGTCAGGCATGATACGCCCTTCGATCACTTCTTCTCGAATACGTGCTTCCAATGAGAAGGCAGCACCACATGTAGTTTCAGCAGCATACATGTCTTTATTACGAAAAGCATCATTCAGAATCTGATGTGGAATTCTGAACTTAAGATCGGAGAGCGCTTTAGTGATGGCGTTCATTCTCAGACGTCCTATAAAGCGTTTTAAGAGGGTTTTCTCTGTAAAGGAATACCAGAGGTCGGTATAATATACAGTGGGGGCTTACACACGATTACACAGAATTTCAAATCTATATTATCATTGGGACTGATATAAGAGGTTACAGAAATTGCACATGAAGCAAGGTGATGTCCTGTGTTGGGATATAAGCCACATCATGGGATTGCTCAGAGAACACCCGATTACATCGTTGGTGGTATCTCGGGCTATCCGATTTCATCATCACAATACGAGTCTAGCAGTTCCCAATCCATATTGGGATTCGATAATAGATGACTTCATCTGTCATGCTATTAATAGTTTCGAAGAAGTGATGGTGGCTGAATATAATCCTCAACGTATTACCCCACAAGAACATACCTGGTTCAATATGAATCAGGCTGCCCGGAAAGAGTTGTGGAGCATGTTGCGTCCACTGGCATATCACTACGCTGGGTCTATGGTCAATTACGCACGAGTAGGCGGAGTGATCTATATATACGCTCAAACCAATTAAACGGAGATCTCATGTCTGACAAGAAGTTCGTACTCCTGGACACTCGACATCAAGTCAAAGTCGTTCTGGATTACTTAACCCACATCCAACAGCAGCAGCCCCTCGTAGGACTGGTGCAACCAAATAAAGGGTTGGCCCTCAATCTCGTTCAAACGATCGTAGCTGAAAAGATTGAGCAGCGTGATAAAGGTATCCCAGATGGCATGGGTACAGATTGGGATGTTGCTCGTGCAGCATTGTTGTTCGGCACTACGCCTGGACAAGTGTTTCATCGTCAAGTGAAGTTCGTGGAGCGTATCCTCGAGAATCAATTGGTCTATTCGATCTACGACGATATGGATCGTCAGATCAATGCTCATGAAAAGTATACGACCTACAATAGTTGGGAAGTTGTCAATACTGGTTCGATGTTGGGACTGGTTGAGCGTGGTGATGCACGTATCCTGCATTGGGAAATGCTGGAAGATGCACAGGAAGATAAATACGTTACTCTGGATCTAGGTCGGGTATTCGAAGCGGTGTTGGATCAGTTCACTAAGAACTTCGGTCCTTATCCTGATTCGCAGATCGATGCCATGATCATTGAAACGATGCTGGCTGTGTATCCACAACTTACCCGTGTGGACAAACGTCAAGAAGTAGTTAACTACGACATGGCTGCCGCCTATGGCGTACCTAATCTGGCTACGTGGATCGAGAAGTACATTCGTGAAGTGTTGGTGGCATTCCATGTTCCAGCATTCGAGCGTTACTTCACACCTGGTGTGAAATATGAATGTAATTACGCATTGCATCGCTTGACTATTCGTGAGCATAAAGAAACGACTATCGAAGTTGATTCTGATGCTGACCTGGCTCGGCAATTGGTGCGTGGTGATTATCTCCCACGTGAAGAACGTGAGCGCGCTGAAAAGTATCTCATGGAAAATCAATAAAGCCCCCATGTGGGGCTTTATGCCGTGGAGTCCAAATGGAACAATATGTAGTGCCCTTCGAGAATGCTGTAGCGATGTTCTCGATCCCAGACTTCTATGGTTTTAATGAACCGCATTATCTGGATATCGCCATGGAGTTCAATGGTGAAATAGATCAGCTCACTGACCTAATTGCAAATGCCATTGTCCAAAGAAACGTAAATGAACCTGAACAATTCCGTGAGATGATTCACATGGGTTTGGGTTATATGGGGATTGATCCAGACGAGGAAGTGTTCTATAGCAAGATGGTGCAACACATTCGAAGTATCTGTCTGAAGTGCTCCCCTCATATTCTCGGAAAGGATATCAAACTCATTGATGCGATTGAAGACGCAGATTGGGTAAATATCATCTACCGAGAAACTTCGGAACCACAACTATGCTTTATACAGCAGCCCAACGATTCGACAAGCTTGCTTGGTTCCCCGGCTATAGCAACGCCCGTAAGTTATATGACCGGGTCTATGGCAAGTCAACCCATAATGAAATAGGACCTGGGGGTTTCATGGATGATGTGTTTGAGTGGGTATTAGAAGCTCATTCACATTTCCTAGAGACAGGGGAGATCTTACAACTGCACCACGTACCTCGCTTGACTCGTTATAATAAGCAAGCCTTGGCATATGAGATCGAGTTCTTAAAGATAGCTGTATCCCTGTGGAAACGTTTACCGAGAACTATTGGTTCGATATTCCCTGTTTACCTTAAGGGGAATCATATCTACCTGTTGATAGGGTATGATCCGAATCATAGAGACTTATCGATGCCTCCAGCGGTCGTAGCAGTTACTCCAGAACAGTTCCTTAGGCCCAGCAAGAAAGTACGTGGTGGTAAACAGGATATGAAAATCACCCAAGGTGCAACATGAACCAATTCGTCCCTGATAACGTAGCAGTACGTGTGTCATTCAATTCCGTGAGCATTCCCATCGACAAGATGGTTAGTATTCTGGAAGGCACATCTAACAACACGCAGTATCCGATGGAAGAAGAATCTATCCGTACGATCCTGTACGAATGTCTGAATGAATATCTGCAGTACTCTCTGCCCAATGTTCCTAATGGTCAGAACTGTTCATTCGAGCATTACCTAGATGATCGCTTCAAAGCCCTGTCGCCCATCCTGAACCCCCCTGAGCTAGAAGGCTACGCACCGCCTGACAAGCGGATGATGATGTTCCTGAACGCACAGTGGGCAATTGCAGTGGGTGAACTAGGTCGACAACTCCTACCTGGTATCCGAGATCTGAATGCACACAACCAAGACGTCGAACAAATCCATATGTTCAAGCTGGATGACTATCGAACGGGCATGTATGTGTTGTCTGGGATTCTCTACGACACTGTCGATGCGGAAATGGAAGAGGGGCTATGACTTATAGCCTCCACACATACGACGTAGGTATGTTTGGAAATATCTATATCCCAGGTCTCCCGTTAGCGTCAATTGGCATCAGCCATTGGATCATCTCCGTTGCCCTCAAGAATCTTACCAGCGATAAAGATTCGCAGATATCTGCAGTGACGGAGATTGGTTATGCGATGGACCACTATCTGTATAAGCACTATGACACATTCACAGCTGATGCTCTCAGGTATATCGAAGAGCAGTGCATCTGTTATTATGTGGCGGTGGAAAATTACTTCGCCCAATTCCAATTAGCAGAACATGTCGATACACCCGAAACGAATAAGGGGGTGGCTATCGTATTCAAGGATTAAAATGAAACTCAATCAACCACAACTGATTTACTCCGTAATGGAATCAGCAGCTTGCCTGAAGTTTGCTGCTCGGTTCCTAAACGAATCAACCCATGATCCTGAGAAAGATTCTTGGGAAGAAAGCAGAGTCCCTTTACGCAGGGCACTGGTGAATAAGTTCCAAAAACTAGTGATGGATATATTCTGCGATGAATTGTTCCTGGAGACTATTTTAGAGTCCCCTGAGGAAGACCTTACACAAGACATGCTGGATACATTTGAAATCTATCAAGAGTTCATTACAATGTTTCCGCATTATGACGTCATCGGTATTGTGCCTATGAACCTAGCAGGAACTGTTGGGTTCGTAATTCAGGACAAACCTATGAGAAAACACTCATAGGAATTTTCCAATGGCACTAATCACTGACATTGCCGAAGGTACTCGGGTAAGCTTTGAAGTTTACCCAGTTGCATACCTAGCCAATGAATTCAAAGACGTAACTTTAGAAGGGATTGTGACTCCTGCGGTAGCACGCAAGTTAGGTCATGATCTGGACTCGGCTCACCAGAACGTTTACCCAACGTTGGTAGCTGCAGGTGTATCTGTACCGAATGACCCACGCCAATACAACTACGCTTACGTTACGTTCGGTAGTGGCGATTCTATGTTCGTCGGTGTTCCATGGATTCGTGCAGGAACTGTAGTATCATCTAGTGGTAACACATTGGGCTTGGTATTCCAGAACCTGGATGACCGTCGTCGTCGTCGGATCTTAGAAGCAATTTCTTCGATCAATGAAACACCAGATTCCCAAACCTGGGAATAACGAGCCTCCCTTCGGGGAGGCTTTATGCCGGAGTATGAAAATGCTATTACGTGAACACACAATCGAAGTAGATCTGTTTAATATCAGATTCACTTATGCTCAACTCAAACAAGTCCTTGAATACAAGCTAAAGAAGACCATTGTTGATGCTGCACCTAAACTCATCTGGTGTATTAACGATGAGGCAACTCGCTGTGCGATATTCCGAATCGGTAAAGATCAATTTGCCCTTTATACCGAAGTGGCAAAGCAAGCTATCCCACAAGACTGGGCCTGGATTGATCAACGCTTTGATACCGACGATCTTCACCATCTCGCTAAGTCCGATATTTACTATGGCTTGAAACATTTACATGAGGAAGCTATTCATGAAAAAAGCACATCGTTACCTCACACTTGCTGAAATCGGTTACACGGAAGAACAGATCGAACTTATCTTCGCACAACTCGGGAAAGATAAACCTACAGCTTGGTACGATACGACCATTATCTGGTCTATGGACACCGATGGTAAACGATATGTCTTCGTGCAGGTTGGTGATCCAGAAATAGCCCTGACTATTGAACATACCACATTGATGAAAACAATGGAAGACTTCCGGAAAGCATTCCGTGATGATGAGGGAGAAGAACTTCCAACTAACAACATCATCGATAAGCTTGCTCTGTTCGATGTCCAACGTTCTCTCAAGTGGCCCCTTATGGCTTACTATCAAAGTAAGATTGCTGATCTAGCGAGATTTTAAATGATAATGATCCCACCCTGCATGCTGCCACATCGGCGTAAGACGAAAGCCGAGTTGGAGCTAGAAAGAAAGCAAGATATGGCAGCACGCATTATGAAATGCTTTGAAAGCCACATTCCTAAGAAACGTAAACGCAAAGGTAAAAACAATGCAGCGTGAAGTATCGTTTACCCGTGAAGAAACTAATTTCGTCCCTATCGAACTTAGCGACCTGTTCTATCACCTTACCCTCCGCCGTCCACAGAATGGGATCTGGGTAAGCATCACCTGGGTTCTTGACGAACATGCCCAGCGCAGTGTTCTTCTTAAGTACGGCAAGGAAGAGATCAACATTCCTGTACCTATCCATCATAAAGAAGATCCAGTGGCTTACCTGCAGGCATTGCATGGGGATGTCAATACCCTGGCACTTATGGATGTTAAGCGCACTATCGCTTTTAATCTTACTGCGTACCATAAGCAATTGATTTCCGACTTCTGGGCTCGATGAAACAATACTGACGACCACAACACTCTGTGAATGTTTGTTGATGTGAAACTCTTGAAGTGCTACTTCGGTGGCACTATTTTTTCCTGAGGTTCCGTTAACGCCTACAGAGGTGTATATGGCACTACCAGAATTACCAAATCCTTTTATGTTGCCAACCAGTGCGTACAAACGCGACCTGGACATCATTGAAGGGGCAATTGCCGACAACGCAAGGTACTTGCAATTAATGACCCTGGCTGACTACGATAAGTGCGCAGTCTGGGTGCGGGATCAATTCCGGGCAACCGGTAAGTTTCCTCTCGTAGATCCGAAGACGTTTGTGCTCGATAAGAACATGAATGGTGACCGGTCTAAGAAAACAACTTCGTTTATGGGATTCATCAAACGAGTTGAGAAACAAGGGCTATTGCTGTCGCCCTCACTGACAGCATACCTGCCAGAATCAGTGCGCCAATCTACTCACGCTATCTACATCAAAGAAGGTGTAGCTAACCGTAAGAAGGTTAAAGGTCAGCAGATGGATGCTGAAATGGCTGGTGACTTTGAACTTGCTTCCGTTCGTAAAGGTGAGCAAGAGAACTTCAAAATTAACAATAACTCCTACTCAGGAGCTACGGTTAGTGCCGCTACCATTTTGTATTACAAGTCTACACACTCTTCGTTGACCTCGACTTGCCGAACTGCAACGTCTTATGCTAACGCGAACAATGAAAAGTTCTTGATGGGTAACCGTCATTATTACAATCCAGAGATTACCAAAGCGAACTTGGTGTCGATCATTAACAACACGGACTACGCGTTGTTGCAACTTGCGATCGATAAGTACGAACTCGTGTATCCAACTGCAGAAGACGTAGTTGAGATGTGCTTGTACTCGACCAAGCATTACTGGCAGAACCGTGTTTATACTCAACACATCCGTCAGATGGCTATGGGCATGACTCCAATCCAGCGTGCTGCTGTTATGTACGTAGGTGATCTGTATCACTTGAACAAACATAACCCAATCCCTACCCGTCGGTTCCTGGAATCGATTGCACAGATTGGCGATAACCAGAACACCATGACTCAAGCTGAGTACGATAGCATTCGTGATGGTGACTTGAAACTGTTGGTTAAGTTCTTGTGCTTCGAACAAGTACGTGGTCGTTCTGACGAACGTTTGGCTAAAGAGAACCCTGAGGTCTTCGATCTGTTGCGTTCGACCTGTAAGTCGGTTGTAGACGGTCTGGACTATCATCGTGATCTGATCAATGCATTGTATCTGACTAAGAACATCCCTCACTCGATTCATGCATTTAAAGACTCGTATCGTCGTGCCGCAGTTATCTCCGACACTGACTCTACTATGTTTACGATGCAGTTCTGGGTAGAAGAGTTCCATGGTCGTGTATGCTTTACTCCAGAAGCTAAACGTCTGGTCTTCGGTCTGGTGTTCTTGGTGTCTGAAGTTGTAATGCACATCCTGGCGATTCAATCGGCCAACATGGGTGTGGGTGAAGACAAGCTCCGTCTGCTAGCGATGAAGAACGAATACTACTTTGCTGTGTTGTCATTGACAACTCGATCAAAGCACTATTTTGCATCGCAAGATGCGGTAGAAGGTATCATGTTCGAAATCTCTCGTATGGAAGTTAAAGGGGTAGGTCTACGAGATTCTAAAGTTCAGCCGTTCGTTAACAAAGCGGCTAAGAAACTGATGAGTCACATCATCGATTCGGTGAAGACTGAAACTCCTTTGGATCTACCATCGATTCTGAAAGACATTGCCGATATGGAACGTAGCATTTACGTTTCGGTTCGGACAGGTAAGTCGGAGTATCTGACAACTGGCCAATGTAAGCAGTCGAATGCTTATAAGTCGGAAGAAGATAACGACACGTATAAGAAGTATCTGTTCTGGAAAGATGTGTTCGGTCCTTCGTATGGTGAAATCCCTCCACCTCCTTATTCGTTCTACAAGATCTCTTTGACGGCACATAACCGTACTAAGATGAATGAGTGGTTCGATGGCATTGAAGACAAACGTCTGGGTATGCGATTGAAGGAATGGGCACTGGCGAATAACAAGACAGGTCTGACCTCGATCAACGTACCTGCTTCTATTGTAGAGAACATGGGCGTACCTGAAGCAATCACTCGTGTAGCTGACGTACGTACAATCATTTCTAACACCATGGGCGTGTTCTATCTCATCATGGAATCCTTGGGGATCTTCTTGATCGATGCGAATAACTCCCGACTGATCTCGGACTTCTATTAATGGAATTTGAAACGCTGCATCCTTTGCCGGAAGATATCCGTGCACGAGTTGTTAAAGAACTTCGTCGCATCGAGACAGAATACAATGTAACTGTTTTGTATGCGTGTGAGTCTGGCAGCCGTGCATGGGGCTTCGCCTCTAAAAACAGTGATTACGATGTACGCTTTATTTACGTGCCGAAGATTGACTGGCACTTAGACTTGGATCGCCAGCGTAATGTGATTGACTCTCAGATCCCTGAGTTCGATCTGGATATAAGTGGCTGGTCCTTGGGTAAAACCTTGGGCCTGTTGCGTAAGTCCAATCCAGCTTTGTTGGAATGGTTGAACTCACCTCTGGTGTATCTGTACCGTGCAGAACGCACAGATCTGAAGATATACGCTTGCCGTCAGTTCAACCCGGATGCAGCATTCAACCACTATCTAAATCTAGCCAGTGGGACCTGGAAGCGTTTCATCTGGAATCACGACGATGTTATCTACAAGAAGTACTTCTATGCACTGCGCCCACTGTTTGCTATTGAGTGGGTACTGAAGTATGGAACAATGCCTCCAACCGAATACGAGAAACTCGTAGCCGACTATGGTCCGTCACCATCACTCCAAGCTGCAATGGATGAATTGATGGAGCTGAAAAGAGCTGGAGATGAAACTCGGGTAGGTCCACGTATCTTCAAACTGGATGAGTTCATCTGGACGAAGTTGGAAGAGTATCGTACGATCAGGGTCAAGCCACCAGAAAAACCTGATGACGAATACCTGAATGAGTTCTTCCGACGTACTGTTCGCAAATACGATTAACACATGGCCCTTCCTTCGGGAAGGGCTTATGTCCATAAGGACTAAACATGCGGCATTTTCCACCTGATGTAATTCTGCACGTTGGTGACAAAGTAAACTTCATTGTCAACCAGGAAATCAAACCTAACCTTTCGTTACCCCCGGAAGAACGCGATCATCACGACCACCTTACACTGGGACAAGCTTACCCCGCTGTGGTACTCGTTTCGAATTACCACAACACGGAAGTCGAACTAGTAAATGACCTGGGGGAAAAGGCGATCCACTGGGTGGACTATGGTATTCATAGCACGGGCGTGAAAACCGTAACATCGCAAATGCCAGATGACGTAATTCAAGAGCGCAAACTTGCCTGGATCGGTCGACTTGAAACAGGTGCTACCATCGAATACCAACGTATCTTGGTAACACTGCAAGAACGACGTGATCAGATCACTAAAGGGGAAATATGAACTACGCAGTAATCTTTAGAATTGGTGAGACATGTAAGTGGCGTTGCATGATCGATCCAGAGAACGATGGTATTACTTCAGCTAAGTGGTACGATGCGAATGTACATCAAGCATTTAGTACCGCAGTGACACTGTCCATTATTAATGATCATGGCGAATTAGTAGTTGTTCCACATTATGCCTTCGGTCAATGGGAAGGTGCTTCTGAGATCGGTATCCTCAATCCTGAACTAGCTCATGAACGTATGGTCATGCATATTCAGAAGAAGATCATTGCTCAGAAAGAAGATCATCATCACCGGATGAATGAACTCCGTAACGAAATGCGTTCTATCGACATTAAAGGATTCGTAGATGAGTCAGTGTGAATTAGCTCTTTGGAAGATAGCGCGGAATGGTATTGTCGAGTATGACGAATACCGCGCGATGATTGTCTGTGCTTCATCAGAAGACATGGCATTGTTTCATATCGCTCGTGATGGACGTTGGTCTAACGATACTGACGAAACGCTAGTGGAAAAAATCATAAACCTCTTGGAAGTAGGGCTTCCCACGACGGTTGAAGAATACCTGGTGTATGAAATGAGTGGGTTTGATGAAACAGACGAACCCTTGCCCCGTGCACATTGGATCGCTACTCGTATCGGTACTCCTACGCCTGGCACTGAACCAGGTATCATTTTGTCAGACTTCAAAGCGGGTTAATATGGCTGCCCCCAAGAACAGCAAGCATAAACAGAAAGTAAAACGGAAACGCTTACAAACACAAGCTGCCCCAATCATGCAGAAACTGTTAGGGCATCAAGTAAGACATAATCCACCGGGCAATGCTATCTTCGAAGCGGGTGATCCTATCGAGTTCATGTCGATGGATGGGTCACATGGCGTAGAGCCAAAGATTCGGCATAAGGGTATTGTAGTTAGCTCTATTCCTGGTGGAGCAATGCATCTAGTGGTCAATAACATCGATGTCTATGTCGACTACGCTGTTAAAGTTCGCCACTTCTTCCTCAAGTCGTTGATCGGTTTGGATAATGTTAGCATTCGTCTAGCTTTGTTCGACATGAATCGAGTAGCTAAAGAAATACCAGCCACCCCCATTTAATGTAAGAGATTTGTTATGCAAAATCCAGATGACTACGAACCAACCGAAGCCGAAGAATGGGCTGCTGCTGAACAACATCTCAACAACGTTTACGCAAAAGAGCGTGACGTAATGCTCTCTTCATTCGCTATGAATCAAACCTTCAAGGAAAACGGAACAATGCAAGCCATCAACACAATTACCGAAGCACAAGCCGCTCAAGCTGTACAACCTCTTGAAATCATTGGCGCTACTGAAGAAAAAGTTTTCGGTGGTACCGATATGGCTAAAGCTTTTGAAGAAGCTAAAGCAAACCTTGGTGGCGACGCCGTGGTTGGCGAAACCCTGGCTGACGTTGTAGCCGCTACTGCCGATGGTACCACCATCAAGCCTCTGACTAAGAAACAGTTGAAGGCACAGAAACACATGCAGAAGAACATGCAGGGTTACATGAAGAAAGCGCAGAAACAAGCGCAGACTCAACATATCCTGAACAAGCTGTACACGCATTCGATTCGTACTCCAGAACAAGCTCGTCAAATCCATGCAGCCCAACTGGCTAAAGCTGAGATCATCGAGAAGCTCGGTCAGCGTCAAGCAGATGCATTCTTCGCGGCTAAGCCTGGTACTAAGTGCCATGACTTCTTCCCGAAAGCAACCATCGAAGCTAACCCAAAGCTGATGACTGATGTACAAGGTGAATCCCGTACTCTGGAACAAGTGTACGAATACTTCATCTACAAGCATTTCATGCTGCTGACTCAGAAAGCTGAAACTCCATTCGAAGGCGAACTGAATACTTCTGTGGACTGGGCCAACACCGATGTTAAACCATACGTGGTTTACGAAGGTGCTGACGTAGAAGCCAAACCAGCAGAAACTGAAGCCAAGTTCGACCAACTCGCTCAAGGTGATGTCGTTGAAGAAGAACTCTCCAAAGCCGCGTAAGCAAAAGAAGAAACGCCCTAAGGTAGTTGGGTGGCAAGATCGCTCGAGCCGTCCCGGTACTGGCAGCATCCTGGCTAGTAAAGTATGGGGTGGAATCAAACGGGCACAACCTGGGCATCAGGAGCGTACAACCACTGAGATGTGGAATCGTGCAGAACAAACTCCATTCTTCTATCCTGAATACGATGTCTTCGAAGTAACTGGTCAACGATAACGGCATAAGCCTTCCCCTAGGGGAAGGCACTTATGTTAGTTCACGAATCAGGTCTTCTACATCTTTAACTAGACGTTGCATCATTGGTGATGAACCATTCATCTTAAGTGATTGAGAATGGATAGACTCACGGAGTTCGTAAAGGATCTCGTTGGTCTGTGTACGATCATAACTCGGTGCTTGTTTCAAGCTATCGATTAGATACTTAATGAATGGAACTCGTGCTAATGCCAGTGCCCACTCATTCTGCAGTGTCACAGGTCCCTTAGGTAGTTGTAGGACTTCATAAAGAGAATCCTTCAGCAACATAGGGGTCATCTGTGCAAGCTCCGTCACCATCCCTGTGCGCATTGTCCGTTGACTGAGTGTATTCTTAGCCATGTTATCCGTAACAGGTGTCAGGTCAGGAATATAGAAAGGATGGGGTAGTGGATACTTCGTGTTTGGCAGTTTGTATGCCATACGGGACAACCGGTTGAAATACGCAATCTCCAAATAGGATTCCATGCAATTAACTAAAGCGTAGGAACCAATGAACTTATACATGTTGATCGCTTCTGGTTCTACGGCACCGAAGTTACTAAACACCCAGTGTCGATATTGAACCATCAGCATTGGAATGTTGATCAGCAAAACTCCATAGCCTTTACCTGGCGTTTTGTTATTCATGATAGGTAAGTTGATGTCGCTACGAGAATGATAAAGATAGCGTAAAGGTTTTAGATCTCTCCAACTAGCTTTTAAGTTAGTCGTAGGGAATCGTTCGATAGATGAGATCACCACTTCTTCACATTGTGGACCGAGTGTTGCTCCAGTCTCGAATATCTTTCCTCTATTAATAGCATCGCATAAACCAAGCGTGCGTATCAGCATCCGAGCTTGGTCTTCCACTTTCTTTGCCCACTGTGCATCATCACTACGATATTCCAAAACGAAGTGATTGATAATCATGGCGATTAGATTTTTACTGTCGACTATCTTAGGGAAACGCCGATAGTAGTTTGTTACGTCCTGCAGCTGCTGCTTTACTTGCCGCTGGATATAAGGACGTTTGGGATCATACGTGACCCCCTTGCTACCAATTGGGTCTTCTCTGAAGAGTGCGTACATGTTAAGTTCCATTGCAAAAAAAGTCAGATATATATCATTAAACTGCTAATCCCAGCTGTAAGGATTCTTGATGTTTACCAACCTATACGAAATGGCTTGTGCCGACGGTTTTAAAGGTACGCGAGAAGACTTCGTCAATGCTCTTCGTGGCCCAACACAAAAGGAAAACACTATGAACTTCGGTCAAACCAAACAACACTCTGTATCTAATCAGGAACACACCGTGAGCAAAGTAAACCCTAGCTGCAACACCTTCTTGCAACTGTTGAGCAGCCTGCTCGGTCCAGAGTTCCTGGAACAACTTACACCAGTCACCATGCAGGAATTCACTCCTAAAGCGAAGAACTTCGAAATCCCACCGAAAGTCGTTATGGCTGGCGAACCTCGAACTGTCCAGGACTATATCACGCGCAAAGTGATTCCGGAATTCTTCAACAAACTGGCTGAAGCCATGGGCAGTCTTACCGGTAAAGATTTGATCCGTGAGCAGCGTAAGCTGATCGCTCGTTTGCATAAGCTGATGACCTATCAGGCTCGTCCAATGAGTATCATCCCAACTGCTATCCATGACGAACACGAGTTCTTCATCTATAAGTGCTGGATCGCAGAACAGATCTGCTCGAACATCCTGGATCTGACCAAAGGTCTGACCATGGTTAATGATGCAGCTAAAGCAATGGCTGAGCGTCAGGAAGCTTGTCGCATCAATGATGAGAAACAAGCTAGCGAGAAGAAAGAACGCGAATTGCGTAATTCTGCTCAAGATGAACTGGCTGACGTATTGAAAGACATTGGTAGTCTTTCTAAAGATGAACTACATCTGCGCCTGCGCGGTATTGCAGAACAGTTTGCTCCAACGCCTCCAGCTGATCTGCTGAAATATCGTGAACAAACCGTAGCTACTCCGGCACCTTCAGCTAAAGATGCTTATAAGGAGCTATCTAACTCGGTTGATCCAAAGCATTCCGATATCAAGATCAGCCTGAATCCTGGTCTGGCTCGCCCAATCGCGCCATTGCTGCGTGATAACCCTGGTCAAGCCGCATTCTGTCTGCAACGTGAACCAACTCTTTCAGCTGAGCAAGTCTCTGAGTTCCTGGCTTCCGGTCGCTTCACTCAAGATGCTAGTCATCGTCGTAGCAGTATCAATCCTGGAATGTTCACTGGCATGGTACCCATGCACCTAATGGATAGCCCTATGGGTTGCGGCATGATGCCTCGTCATATCGCTACTTCGGAATAAAATACTGACAGCTATCATTTAATACAGGAGAATGCCGCTAGGTGATTCGAATGGTTAAGTGTATGGCCCACACTCTAGACGGGTTCACTTAATAGTGTTAATTGTGTGCTATTATATAGCAGACAAACTCGTCTGAAACCTTAGCGCTTATTGCGCTGTAGTTATAGCCTGATCCAAAAAAATCTCAGATCTATATTACTACATTGAATCTATCCAGCAATTGGACAGACTCTTCTTGATCAAGAAAACGAAATCGTAAAGGAAAGCAACATGTCGGTAAATTCTAGCAAAACAGCAGCACTGAACGTTCAAGCCTCCGTAGCTCCAGCTGCCCCAGTAGCAACCCCACAACCACAACCAGCTCAGGTAACACAGCAAATGCAACCAGCTCTCCCAGTTTCCGGCGGTATCAGCTCTCTGAACCGCACCTTCAGCCGTTCCGGTCGTGCCGATGGCAATGATGCCCGCACCACCAAAGCCTTCGTTGCATTCCAGGACGCACAGAAAGAAGCAATCGAACAGCAAGACCTGTCCGATACCTTCCACCTGTTCCGCTTCGATCGTACCGCTCACCAAGTAGCGATGGCATCGATCCTGGTTCTGAAACTGGTAGACAACCGTGGCAAGCCAGCAATCCTGGTTAAAGCTCTGCCGATCGTTGACGCTTCCGCTATCGTTAAGCCGAAGACCTTCCAGATCGCAAACGGTTTCAGCACCTTCGACAAGTTCGAAGCCAAACCAGATTCCGGTGACATCTTCACCCCGCTGTACTGGGGTCGTATTGTTGCCCACGTTCGTCAAGTGACTGGTCACCCAGACGCTACCGTCTACAATGCTGGTCCTCAGGACATTCACGCAGAGTTCGACTTCGACGACAAGATCGCCGTACGTAACCTGCTGATCAAAGCAGTGAACTCGGTAGAAGATACCATGGCTCGTCTGAGCGATGAGCGTCCGTTCTCCCTGGCTACCGACATGCAGTCCGCTGACGAAATCCTGGCGGCTACCATCGACTATACTGGTACCCCAGTAGAATCGAATACCGGTATCCCTCAGCGTGCCGACATGGTCGTAAGCCTGCAGCGCCGTAAGAAGCACAGCAACCAGCAAGTTCAAGAAAACGAGTACTACGATGCTGACTCTCAGCTGAACTCGGTTTCGATGTTCGTTGACCTGGAATACTCGCCTCAGCAAGTACAACAAGTCTTCGGCATGCCAGCTGGTCCACTGCCACCACCATTCATGCCTGCTCTGGTGATCACCGCCGTTAAGCAAGCAAACTGGATCATGGCGAATACTCCAGAGATGTACTTCTTCGCTCTGGGTAACGCATATCGTGCAACCAATGGTCAAGGTTGGGCTAAGCAGTTCCTGCCAACCATCGGTCGTACCAAAGATCCACGTGACATCGGTGCTGTCGGTTATCTGTCCCCTACCGGTCTGAAAGTTGAGACCAAATCGGAAACCTTCACCGAGCAAGACTTCGCTGGTCTGATGTTCTCCCAAGTTCAGCAGAACCCAGTGATCATGATCGACCTGAACCGCATGGGCGATAACTCGTTCATCGAAACCATGATCATCGATTCGATGGGTGGTGCAAACGAGCAAGCTGCTAAAGCTGGCCTGATCCGCATCTTCTGCAACCTGTATGGTCGCGAGAACTTCCTGTCCCTGTTCGATGCGAACAACGAATGGCTGTTCCGTCCATATGGCACCGACTTCCACCTGGGTTACTACCCAGACGAGAACGGTGAGAAACGTGACCGTCGTGATCTGGATACCCTGTACGCACTGAACGCATGTGATGGTGTGGTTGCAGAGTTCATGGACTGGTACGCTGCGAAGTGCAACCCGAACGTCCACGCTGAAGTTCGTCTGAAGAAGTCCGAGCAGTACGATAAGCAGTACCTGGGCAACGTGACCTACGCTGGTCGTGTTACTCGTGCAATCATCAACCCGAAACTGATCGCTGCTATGGACGCTGCTCAAGCGAAAGCTGGCATCGCAGTTACCATGGACAACATCGGTTCCGTGTTCGGTGGTCAGCGCTTCCAGGGTAACGTAGGTCTGGTTGGCATGAACGTTCAAGGCATTGCCTCGGTCGCTTCCTACATCCAGAACCAAAACGTGTACGCTCCAGCTGTTGGTGGTGCTACCGGTCTGATGTACTAAGACCTCATTAACCAGTTGGTAAATTGGTGATGGGCCTAAGTGTCACGATAACGAGCGGAGGTTAAGTATCGTGAACGACCCATCATCAGTCCAGGCTCCGTTGGTGGACTGGTTGATAAGTTAGATAGGAACGGCTCCCTTCGGGGAGCTGCTCTTATTTCTTTTTTGTTAATTTGTATCGAGGTATGAATTGGGTCTACATGCTGAAATTGTCGACCACGATCAGCTATTAGCGAGTCAACGAGGAATCGTAAAGTTCGCTAACGACTATAATGCATCCAATACCGAATCGAAAGAAGAGTTCCAACGAGCTCTGTATTCTCACTTCGATAACGTAGATGCCATTGAAGTATCGGCTAGCTGTGAATGTGGTCATATGGACGAGGCTTATGACCTCGGCGTTGTGTGCAGTAACTGCAGTACACCAGTAGTATCCACGGCAAGCCAACCGATTGTACCGTCCATGTGGATGCGTGCACCAGAAGGCGTCAGATCGATGATCTCTCCGGAGTTGTTGATCATGTTGCTGGGTCACATGCAGGGCAAGGAGTTTAACTTCCTAGCGTACTTCATGGACACGACGTATCAATTTGATGCTAATACCATTTCCTCTCGCGAAACAGATCGCAAGGTAAAGCGACTGCTGCAACAAAACATTCCACGGGGCCTGAACTATTTCATCGATAACTTCGATGCTATTATCAAGTTCTGTATGGACTGCGGTATCATCGGTACGGGTAAACATGAGTTCTATGAATTCCTGGTACAGAACAAACATGCTCTGTTCCCAGCAGCTATCCCGATTCCAACCAAACTGTGCTTCGTTGTAGAGTCTACTACATCGGGTTCTTATATCGACAAGCCAATCGGTCCTGCGATCGATGCCGCTCTCACAATGGGTGGCATTACCCACAGTCCGATTCCTCTGAAACCAATCACCGTACAGAACCGCACCGCGAAAGCGCTGTTGTTGATGGCGACGTTTCATGAGAACTATAACAAACAGCGTATTGCTCAGAAGCCTGGTCTGGTTCGACGACACGTCTTGGGTGGTCGACTCAACTTCACCGCTCGAGCAGTAATCACCTCGATCAGTGCACCGCATCGTTATGATGAACTCCACATCCCGTGGGGCGTAGCGTGTCAGCTATTCAAGTATCACATCTTGAACAAGCTGAAGCGGCAAGGCATGACTACAATGGAAGCCCTAGGGTTCCTGTATTCGAATGTGCTGCAGTATAATGACCGGTTGAATAGTATCTTCCTGGAACTGATCGCAGAAGCAAAAGAGATCGGTCCAGCCTGTACGTTCCACCGAAATCCAACTCTGCAGCGCGGCTCTACTCAGCAGTTCTTCATCACGAAGATCAAGACAGACCTGACCGATAACTCGATCTCGATGTCCGTGCTGTGTCTGAAAGCGCCAAACGCCGACTTCGATGGCGATCAGCTGAACTTGACTCTGATGCCAGATAACTATCTGACTGACGCTACTGAACGAATCGCTCCGCACACGTGGGTATTGTCTATCGACGATCCACATGAAATCTCTGGTAACCTGGAACTCCAAGGTCCGGTAGTGGAAACGATCGTGAACTATGCTCACGAAGATTATCTTGGTCCACCTCCTGAAGCGTATCTACATTTGCTGGATGTATAAATGAAGATGAAAATTCGTTTGGTCGATGGCAAGTGGTTAACTCCAACCAACATACCAGTGATGCTTACTCTGATTACCCCCACGTACTCTATTGATTTCGATCACGTGGAAGGATTGTCAATTCATATTGTCGCTGCTGATGGGCGGCAGTATAATCTGGTAGCCGATAAGAACTACCTGCATTCGATCGTGCAAACAAACTACGGTGCCACGGAAGAGAAACAAGGCATTGCGTTTGAGCACTCTGAGTTTGAGATTGACTTCGAACAACCATGGCATGTGTTCTTCAAGCAATACTTCTCTGGCAAGAATTGGGGAAGTACACAATGGATCACGGATAAATATGTTCCTGGTTATTTCGTGGAAATTGTAGGAGCAGAGAACGTCAACCCAGATTGGATTAAGCCATGAGCACAGCCCTTACAATCGTAAGACATGACAATCTGAACTGGTATCTGGAGGACGGGGATAAGCATCACCCTGTCCATCTGGACATCGGTAATGTAGGATGGTCTGTTCAACCCACAGCGTTCCTTGAGTTTAATGTAACCAGTTACGGTAAAGACTATCGGGTACAAACTGGTAGATCAGGTAAGAACATTCTGGCAGTAACAGATTCAGCTGGAGCAGAACTTACCCGGTTGGTTATTGCAGATGGTCATCCAGGTGCATGGTTCTTCAAAAAGACCTGTACGTTTGAAGATGGTGTTGAACGTGTAGTTCCAATTGCTCAAACGAAACCATCGCAGCCGTATTAACATACTGGGGTTCATCACGTTATGGCAGTAGACAGTCTTAATAAGTACGAACCCTTTACACCTGGGTTTGTAGTACTGGGGGATCGCTGGGATAGATGGTGGGTACCTGGGATTATTCTGGGTCGTACACAAGGACATCGGAGAGTTATTGATGTTGAAGGTAACCACTGGTTCATTGATGTAGAAGAACAATTCAGTCTGACCCTACCATGGCGTGGTAAGCGACAAAACATGTACGCCATGTCTAAAATCTAAAGAGGAACAGGCTTATGATGCAGGCACACGGTGTCGACCTATTGGACATCTGTGCAGGTGGCCATTTGGATATGAATACTCAGTCTTGGCTGGGTGAGCGATCTGATGCACTACGTGCAACAATCTCTACAACCGCTACAAACTTCTTCAACCAAGCAGCAAGCCTGTACACGATGATCTCTACGAGCAATGCAGTGCAAGCTCTTCGTAACCTAACGGTGAAGACGGAGAATGCATGGCAATCTAACGTAGTGACGTATCTGCAGACAATCGAGCAAGTGCAGTGTGCACCGATTGTAATGCAACGGTATATCATGGCCCAACCTGATGTTCGTCAGATGTATCTGAATGGCGAAGTATCCGGTTATGGTGAAAGCTATGAGAACTTGCATGGCGATGGTATTGCAGCGAAGCATTATGATTGGCGTCAAGTCATGAGTGATATCGTTGTGGTGTCCGATGATAGCTGGCAGCATACCACGTATGTAGAAGATACCCGAGACGACAAGGAACTGACCGTGTTCGAGAAGGTAGACATTCTTCGTACTTGGAATGTAGTGCAAACTGCGTTGAGTGCAGCTGAGCAAGATCCGACTTCGCCTGAAGGGCTGATGCTGGGTTAAACAACATAATGGCCTATCCTTCGGGATAGGCTTTTTGAGGGCTTATTGTGAATCTGAAATACTCGAATCGTTTGGAACTGTTCGTGCATCAATCGGATGGTCGTCCTGTTAGTTTGGACCTGAGTAAACTCGGGGAACCTAATCAAGCTAGTTTGCGTGATAGTGTTCGCACTTACAAAGTAGATGGCCTGGAACTGATCTGTGAACGTACCCGTGAAGGGAACTGGCAACTCAGTGAAGCTATTAATGGCAAAGGCTTTATCACAGGTGAATTTGTGGTAACCGAAGACATGCAGCTGCATGCTGCTATCCGGGGGTCGGATGTATAATTATCATAGATGGCCATGCCAAATCGGTATGGAAGATGGCGGTGGTTCCATCCACTGTAACCGTTATGAATCCCCTAGGCAAGAAAAACCAGTTCAGCTTCGTTTCCATGAAACGCATCAATGCTGGGTAACTGGTGAAGAGGGTGCACTTTACCTGACTTTCGGCGATATGCCTGAACCGATGGTGGAAGTAGGTAACACAGCCGTTATCAAAATACGTGACTACGTAATTGAATGTAAGAAACTGCCGGGATCAGTGTACTCTATTAGTTCCATTAAAAGCAAAGATGGTGCGGTGTTCAATACACTGCAACTAGCACACCGTGATCCACTGGTTAAAATGCTTCGCGCTACAGTTTATGTACCTATCACTGACCTGTATAAATGATCATCGAGATCAATGATCATGGGCGTGAAACATATGTGATGCATCGGAACCCCGGTGCGTTATCAATCGAATTCGCAAATCAAAAGGCACAAAGAATGACAACTCCAACTACTGAACCAACCGTACCTACTACCCAGGCTGCTAAACGTGGTCCTCGTACTTTTGAAGGCGAATGCTTCAGCCTGGTATACAACCCAGAAACCAGTCATTACGATCTGGCCTTTGAAGGCAAGCAATACCCTATTCGTTTCCAAGCCCCAGCAGCATTCGGTGCTCTGATCAAACCTCTGGCTGCAGGCATGAAACACAAGTCTGGTCGTCATGAGTTCACCCTGGAATTCGAAGATGATCGTCTGGTAGAAATCACCAACGATGCCGTGGATGCTGCAGAAGGCGAAACTGTTAAACGCACTGCTTCGGTAACCGTTGCATTCAATTCCCCGATCAAAGAGTGGATTCGCGTGATCCTGGAACTGCCTGTTGAAAAGGCACTGCGTACTAAGTAATACCCTGGGGACTTCGGTCCCCAACCCCTCATTTTTTCTTTCGGCATACTCTATGACTCAATAAGAGAATAGGGTAACACCATGACCGAAAAATATATCCCAACGATGAGTGTCAAAGGTTGGATTGATCATCCTGAAGATAAAGCTGACTACGTCATCTCATGCTTCATGGAATCGAACTATTCGATGTCTGTACTCCATCGTGACCAAAACATCTCGCTACAATATCTGTTGAAGGTCTATGCTAACCGGATGTTAGATCTGGAAACACGATTGCAAGATGAACTGGATGCAAAACTAAAAGCGTCGTTCAACGATCAATCGCATGCAAACGTAACGGTTGTGGAAGATCCTGCAACACCCAACCAATACACGATCAACTTCACTGGTTATGTAGTGACTGCTGATAAAACTTTTACCGTGGGTTGGATGGTACAATTCCAAGACTCACGTGTACTCAAAATTGCCAAACTGAACAATGGAGTTTAACAATGACTGAAGCTGCAACTACCCTGGAACAAGAAGATTCGCAGAACACACGTATCCGTAATTTGGAAATTCGCGTTGAAGCTCTAGAAAAGCGTCTACTGATTACCGACTCTGCTCTGGAACGTGTGATCACGCTGGTTCGCGAAAGCTCTCAAGGCCAAGCGCGTAAGCTGCTGGAAACTCTTTCGGGCGTGTTCCATGGTCTTTCCGATCAACTGACTGCAATCGCTACTGTACCAACTGCTGACCAATACGGTGTGCAACGTGTAGATGAAGGTACTCCTGGTAGTGTGGTCGTTACCCGTAAAGGTAATGAATATACTTTCGCCAATAGCGAACAACCAGAACTGCTAATCACTCACGGTACTGAAATCCTGGTAGATGTATTCAATCGCAAACAATGTCTCGCTGATGGGGATACCGCTTGGTTTACCCTGTTCCTAGATAGCAAGGTGCCAAATGACGGAATTCCAGCAGCCCCAACCGGTGAAGACGAAGTCAGCGCGTGAAGAACGTATCGCACGGGAAATGGGTGAGCGACCTAAAGAGTACGCTACCAAGATTCTCGCTGCAGTAGACGATAATCTCCCAACTATCAACGAATCAGCTTTCGTTAAGCAGGTATTACCACTGCTTGAAAAGATCCTGGTTCCAGCTAACCGCAAGGCGTATCAACGCTTTGTGGTTGACATGATGATGCCTCTCAAAGTCGTAGATGACCAAGACCGAACTAAAGTACTTCACCTAGTACCGCCTTTGGTCAAGACACCCCGTACTACGATCCCGCAAGCGGATGGTGGTTTATCTGTGGGTGATGTCATCCACAACATGAACCGTTATCGAGACCTCAATCAGCTCGGCCTGATCGACGATACAATGCGGGGATACCTGCAACGTATTACGATCTTACCGGATACTATCGAAGATATTCTTTTACCTATTCACCGTATCTTACGTGCATATGGCAGAGAACTCGATGTAACTGCAGATGCCTCGAACCCATTGGGTAAAGATTCACTTCCTCAGTCAGCAGACAAAAGAGCGGAGGTGAACTCTACTCTTTCGCCACCATCCAGTTGTTTTACTGACGAAGAAGATGAAGACTGATAGAACCAAATCGCCAGGCGTCTTTCGTTACCTAAGTTTAGGCGATGTCCATCTCGGGCATCGTGCTACTCCTACTAATTTGATTATCCGTAACCTAGATCTAACGATCACGGATGCTCTATTAAAGGAAGTAGACATGTTGATCATTACAGGTGACCTGTTTGATCGACAGCTGAACAATGGTGATGAAGTCGTACACCAAATCAACCGTTGGATCACATTGCTCATGCTGCGTTGTGCAGCGTACAAAGTAATGATCCGGATTGTTGAAGGTACCCCAAGCCATGATCGAGAGCAATCTCGCTTCTTCACTGAACAACGTATCAACGCAAACATCGACGTTGATCTGCACTACACCAAGAATCTGTCCATCGAGTACATCGAGCGATTAGATTCCTATTTCCTTTATGTTCCTGATAAGCATAATCCGTCTACTGATGTCACTTTGAAAGAAGTGAAACAACAGATGTCTGATCTGGGTATTGAGCAAGTTGACTTTGCAATCATGCACGGTGCTTTCTCTTATCAGCTTCCAGCCATCGTTCCTGAACCAACACACAACGAGGCGGAATACCTCAAGTTGGTAAAGCATCAGATCCTCATCGGACATGTTCATTTAATGACCATCAATGAAAGGATTCTGGCAGCTGGTAGTTTTGATCGGATCTGCCATAATGACGAAGGCACTAAGGGGATGTTTAAAGTTTCCGTTAAAGAAGACGGAACCTGGGAACGAGTGTTCATTGAAAACAGAGGGGCTAAGAAATACGTCACTCTGGAATGTCATGGCATGGATACCAAACAACTGAACTACGCGATTAAAGAATTCATCAAGGATCTGGTAAAAGGATCTTCGGTGCGTTTACGGTGTAATCCGAATGACGTGGCCAATGGAGACATTGATACGTATCGTCGCGAATATGCACAGTTGGACTGGCAAATCACAGTCGACAAAATCGAATCGAAAAAGAACTCGGTAGCCGAAACGTTCCAAGCCTTTGATATGGCTCAGTTCAAAGCGATTACTCGAGATTCCATCAAAGAACTCCTGGTACCAGCGTTGGCTAAGTTTGCTCCTGATGAGGCTGCTATCATGCGATGCTTGCAAAGATTGGATGGCTTAGCCTAGAGGCATTAAATGGACATCATTGAAAGAGACGTAGGTCAGATACCGGTCAGTATCGGGACTTCTCTTGCCTTCGAGGGTTTACTGGGAATTCATCCTAATCCTCCTGTGCAACCGACTAACGTCAAAACCATTCAGACCATCTGGGTCAACATCCGTACTCTAGCACGAAATCTGTTTCAGGCTGTGCCGACAGATAAAGCGTTAGAGATGGATTATACAAACTCTGTGTCAGTGCTACTGAACGAAACGCAAGTTCTCCCAGTAGCATTAGCACAACAAGGGTATACCGGTAAGATCCGTTACTACCTAGCTTCTAAGGATGCAGTCAAGTGGGCTTTCCCTAAGGCTAATTTCAAAGAGCTCAAGTCACCTAAACAAATTGCATACGACATGTTCGAACGTTTTGTTAGCATTGAACTTTATCAGCAGATGAAGGCAGCTAACATGGACGTGATGGAAATTGATCGTAAGCCTAAGTCGGGTGAAGGCATTGTAGCGATCTTAACGCACTGCCCACATGAGCTGTTGTGGAAACCACAGTTCAGCCGCCTGTTGTTGTTAGAATCCCACACCGGGAAACTGAAGACTTACAACACGTGGTACACGAAACTAAACGGAATCAGTGAAAACGAATATCCGATGCCATTCACCGAGTTTACACTACAAGTGTTCGGGGATGGCGAACTCATCGCGCCACAACAACCACGGGCAATTCGTGAAGAACTCAAGCAGCTCTCCAAGGATAAGAAGTGGACAGGTATCACAACCCCAGACAAACTCTATCACGATGTCATGAGTTCGTCTAAGGAATTAAGAGACCTGTATAAGCTGCTCAGGAAATAATACTGGGCAGCTCAATGTTACGTGACTAAACCTGCATGCGCATGCAGCTAACTAAAAAAGCAAACATTCCGATCGGAGTAATACCATGTCCCAAGGCAACATGCCAGCACCAATTCTGAACGCATTCTCGGTTATGTCGACCTGGTTGTACGCACCACCTGTTCAGGGTTCTACCAAACGTCCATCGATCCGCTTTGCTGTTCGTGGTAACGTTCCAACGATCTTCACCAAGACCGGGGTAGATGGCGATGAGAACCACGGTAAGATCGATTTCCGCATGGATCTCGCTACCTTCTCTGCTGCGATGCATTACATCAAGCAACTGGTAAACAAAGTGGAAGGCATTCCACAGAAACGAATTTTCGTCTATCAGGATGATTTCCTGGCAGGCAAGAAACTGGACAAAGTGATTCCTCTGTCCAAGTGGGAAATCGGTCGTTCACAAGACGGTCGTGTATACATGGCGGTTCTGTCTACCAAGACCAGTCGTCCACGTATCCCATTCTACTTCGGTCCATCCAAGTATCACTCCATTCAGAATGGTGATGGTTCTGAGATCACCCCTGTAGAAATGTCCGAAGCCTACGCAATGGGCTTCATGGTTCCAGCTGAAGCAATCGTCTACAACCTGATGGTTACTTCGTTCGACGAGAACGCCAAGAACGTTGCTAACCCTGCCAACTTCGGCGGTGGTTCGGGTGGCGGTGGCGGTAATCGCGGTGGTAATAACTTCGGCGGTGGCAACCGTGGCGGTGGTAATGGCGGCTACAGTGGTGGCGGCAATTCCGGCGGTGGCATGAAGGATGAAGGCTTCGGCGACGTAATGGATTTCTGATGAATGTATAAGGCGTCCTCATTAGAGGATGCTCTATGCCCCAAACGTGGGACTGGAAAAAATCTCAGATCTATATTACTATTGGGCTAATCAAAAGAAAGGATAATCCGTGCAGCTAACTGTGTCAGGGATTCAAGGGAGTGGCTTCACAGAAGTCACCGTTGAGCACAAAGGTCAGAAACTGGCATTTACCACAAAGATCTATTGCAAGGTAAAGCTAAACGAACAACAACGAGTCTTTAAGGAGATTAATAGTTATTGGGAATTTCTGGGAGAGGCTGCTCAAGAGAAGATCTGGGAATCTTATCAGAAGATCCATGAGATTCTGAACATGTCGTTGGACTCGATGCGAGTAGCAATGTCACTGAGACATTATATTCGTGAGATGTATACGCACATGCCGATGAATGGCATGCGACGTTGGTTGTCGACAATGGGTAACTTGTTTATCCCAGTTGAGATCGAACGTATCATCACAGCGGAGTCTCGTTATAACAAGAAAGACCAAACCTATCTCGAACATGAATATATCAACTTGGCTACTGTCTCGTTGGCTATCCGTCCGATGATTCCGATCTTTGGTGAATATCTCGAAAGCAGTTCCGAGTATGACCATAACAAAGAAACGGAAGTGTTGGGTCTGCTGCACGATTGTGAAGTGGCAAACTGGCCATTGAATGAAGTTGGTCCTCACGGTGAGGAAGTTGATACCGCATTCGATAAGCTGGCTGGCTATGTACAGTTCTGCGTAGAAGATGAACCGACTACACTCGGGAGATTGTGGCGTGGGATGTCTTCTGTAGAAGTTCCAGTACACCTGCGCTCCAAAGTTCTGGTTCGTCGGCTGACGATTGTTCCACTGGATGACATTACATCGTTCTCCATCGTAGCAAACGCGTATCGGTATGTTCGTAGCATCATCAATCCAAACGAACGCACTACAGCTGAACGAGTCAACGAAAAGAAACCAGAGTCTGGTGGTGACGAAGATGAGAAGACCTCGTTTCTCGAAGCTCACAAGACTAAGCATCGGGTTCCACCTGGTGACATTGAAGCCTTCAACCTGGACACCTATGATCATGTAAAGCTCGCTCAACGAGTTGATCCTACGGTTGATCTGAAGAAACTTCAGCTGTGTCTCAATGCAATGAAGAATGTCCAGAACGTGGCAATCAATCCACATCAAGTCAAAATTGCCCAATGGGTAATGGCGAAGGCATTCCCAGCAAAAGCGTTCTACCATACTAACAAGATGGCTACGAACAACATGCTGGCAACTTCTCAAGCATTGCTCTGGCATTGGGGTTTCCTGGACATCGCGGTGTTCCAGCAAGTTGAACTCTTGAAGCAAGGTGAATCGGGTTCTCAGTTCCAACTGGGTTCTACTCGAACGAACTCTCGCATTCCGAATCGTTATAAAGACGAGCTGAATGAATTGTTCCCTCACCAAAAGGCGCCACAGTATACCAACGCTGGTGTACCCATGCGTACTGAAAACATGGCAGGCACTGCAATCAGTACTGCTACCGCTTCGATCCATGCTTCTAATTGGATCTATCGCGGACCGGATGAACTGTATAAAGAAGCAGGTCAAGTGACCAGCAACCAAGTACTGGTAATTCCACAAACGATCAAAGCTACACTGACAGAACTCGTTCTGCACCTGGGCCGTCTTAATAAGTAATCAGAGGTAAAGCAATGTTTAATGGCATGACTGGTATGGGCAATCCTAACGTACGTATCGGTAATCTGGTTCTGGTTCAATCCGGTACTTACCAAGAGCAGCATATGCGCCCGTTCCAAATGAACGTCAGCAATGATGCAATCAATGCGTTGCATTCCGCTACTCGCGGTGGTATGAACCTGGGCGTATCCGCAGTGCAAGACATTGCAGGTACTATCGTTCAGCCTACGGCAATGACCGAAGGCGCTGTAGGTATCTGTGGTGATGGTTGGCAGTCTCGTCGGTTCCGTGGCATGGTTCGTGTTCACGAAGAGCATCCGATTGTTAAAGGTACTGCAACTCAGCGTATCTTCTTCATCTATACCGATCAGTGCGATGCCTCGATGGGTAATCTCCTCGATCCACGCATGCGGGTATATTTCAACTCCGAAACTGTAATCGCTGAAAGCGTTAAGCAAACTCCGATGGGTTTGCAGAAGTTTGCGAAGGTTGTATCTGCAAACCAAATCGTAACTCCAGTTGACATGATGGCTGGTAGTAATGGTCTGTTCTCCGCAGCTAGCTCTCACTTGATCCGTCCTGAAGATATCTTCTCGATCGGTCAGACTGGTGCTATCGTAGAGCGTCTGCAGAACACTGGTCGTTTCAATGGTCAGATCAATCGCATGCATGATCATCGTACCATGGTCGGTGAATGTGGTGCGTATCAGTATTCTCATCGTCAGGATACTTCCCCAGTTCGTTATGTGTCGAACACTTTGAGTGCATTCCAGCATTCCGTGCGTGAAGCAGACATGCTGAGCGATGATCAGTTCGGTAATGTTGCAGCGAACTCGAAAGAGCATCTGTATGGTGAAGCTCAGTCGTATGCAGCCAATACCAATATTCACGCAAACTCCTTCCTGGCTATTCTGAAGGAACGCGCGAACTATATGGAACGCGGCTTCGTGACTTGGGGTGAGCTGTGCGCTCTGTTCCCTGAGCTGGTACAGCAGCATGGTTGTGCACAATGGTCGATGGATGATGGTCGTTCTATCCGTAAGGTGAACTTCGCTGAGCACTCGATGCACTTCCACGGTGCAGACATGACTTCCATCGCGGCGTCCACTCTGGCTCAAACCATTCCATCTCTGATGATGGATACATTCCTGCGGCACGTAAGTTTCGCAGTAACCAATGGTGACATGCCTGGGCAGTATCGTTTCGAGTTCCATGGTGAAGGCGTTAAGTCTATCATGGAAGGCGTAGACATGCGTCCGTATCTGGTAGAGTTCGAACGGCGGCTGGCAACAGATTGCTTGAACACTATCTCCATGAACAATCAGATTCCATTCCAGCTCTCCATGTCTTCTGACCTGGCTGGTGATTCGGTAATCGATATCTCGCTGCAGGGCGAATCGATCATTCGCTTCGTAGCTCCAACCTTTACCGATGGTCTGTTCGCTCCGATCATCACTCGCGATGCTGCGAAAGCAAGCAAGATCGCAAACGACATGTTGTTCCTCGTGTCGGAAGTCGTACCGAATGCTCCAAAGGCCGGTGCACTTCAAGCAATGGCACAAGGTGGCGGCATGCAAGAACAGTTCATGGTTACGCCATATAACCATCCCGTAATGCCAGCTGCTGCTTACAATCCAACTCCAGTACAACAAGGTGCATTGAATGCTATCTCTTTCGAAGGTCTATGAAGGTATCCTGAAGTCCATGCAGTATGACGTGGACGAAACAGGACTGGTGAGTATCATCACTCCCACGGGTACCAAGGCCGAAGCAACGGTAGGTGGTGCTCGTCTGGTAGTTCCGACTCAGAAGCGTCTGCGTGATGGCTTCACGGAAGACCTGCAACCCTATCACCCGCTGTGCGAGTCGATCTCGCGCCGCGGTACTTCTCCAGTCCTGCAGCATATGCAGCGTTCCGTCAAACAACATCTGGGTTTCCTGGTGTCGTATCTGGCTGATGCTCTGGTGAAGATGTCCCTGAACACCAGCATCCACAAAGATCTGCCACCAGACATGTCTGATGTGCTGATGAAGCTTACCGGTATTACCGATAAGACTCAGGCGATCCTAGACAAGCTGATCCCAGCTGCACACAAACAGAATAAGCTGGTAACAGTTTATCTGAAAGGCGCTGGTACATTCCAAGGTCAGAAAGTGAACCGGATTGCTGTGATCCGTTTCCCAATCCTGGATGAACTGGACAATGATGCTGATAAGGACATGGTCCTCGGCGTTAAGGTTCCAGCGAAGCAGCGTAAAGTGATCTCTGGGTTGCTGCGTCTGATCGTTCCATTCGGTGATAGCCCTGAAGAGTATTCCGCTGGTACTATCAGTCGTGTAGCTCCATTCTTCACCGCGTTCCTGCAAGCGTATCACAAGATCGCAACTCGCATGAACCAATCCATCAACCGTTTCGCTGGTCCTCTGGCACTGCCTCTGAAACCAATCGAACTGTTCCCACTGGAATGGATCGACGAGTTCCCGAGCATCTATAATCAGATCCCATCTCTGAATGGTAATGATGGTGGTACTGATGAAGTTGATGCAGAAGCTCAAGTAGCTCCTCAGCCACAACAACAGCGCCAGCAACCTCAGCAACAAGTGGTTACTCCAACTCTGCAAACAGCAATGCCGCAGATCGCTAGCCAGTTCAGCTTCAACCAGCAACCAGTTGTTCCTCAGAACCAACGACCAGCATCCGCTTCTGCTCCACAGAACCAGAAGCCTAAGCAATCCGTAGCTGATCTGATGCGTGGTACTCAACCACAAATGCCTCAGATCCCAGCCTATGGTCAACAGCCACAAATGTTCCAGCAGCAATATCCACAGCACCAGATGGTCAACCAATATGGTCAGATCGTTCAGCAGCAAATGATGCCCCAGATGAATACTGGTGGTCAAGCGCAGCTGCCATGGGTAATGCAACAGCAGCAACAAATGGCGCCACAGAACCCGTACATGCAAGTGTTCCATCAACCGCAGATGCAGCAACAGCCGCAAATGCAATACGGCCAATATCCACAACAGCAAATGTTCCAACAACCACAACAAGTCCAGTACGGTAGCGCTGGATTGTAACGGCATATTGGGAGCCTTCGGGCTCCCAATTGTCATTTAAATTTTCTACTCATATACAACCGAACGATAGTATCGAGCTGGTTTTGGTTCGGTCTGATTAATACAGGTCGTACCAGTGGGTTACTCGGATCGCGCATTTCTTTAGCGAACTGATTCGGGTTAGTCATGCCATTCATTCGCAGATGAATAAAGTGGTACTCTGGAGGAATACCCTTTTCCACTAAGTAACCGTAGAAGTCCCCTTCGTATTGATAGAAGATATCCAACGGGATATCTTCTCTTGCCGCTGCGCGACTGATTAGTAAGTTGAGATGCGTCTCCAACACTAATCGGAAATCAGCGTCATAAAAAAGTTCTGAGCCCGGTTTAGCCATCTTGTTGAATATTGTGAATGCCATTGTAGTTTCCCATTGCATTGGATTTGAAATCTATATCACAGTATTGCTAACCAAAAAGGAGTAACACCACTCGTGTATCAAGTCTCTGAAGAGTATCAGCAAAAACTGCGTAGTCGTAACATCGACGAAACGCTACTGGGTAATGCGTGTCTCGATCCGTTTTATGGAACGACATCGTCCGCACGAGGTGCAATGTTTCTATCGCACATCGGTCAATCCCCAGAGTCTGAAGGTTGTGAACCTCGCCGATTCCAGGCTGGTATGGAAATGCAGTTTGGTGAATATACGTTCGACGTAAAGTTCCCTGTTGACTGTGTGATCCTGAACGTCATTCGTAAGTATCCTACCTCCGGTATGGGTTCTGCTATTCGACGTAACCCAGTAACCACAATCGTGTTCGAACATTATTACGATAAGCATAAGACGAAAGACGTCCTGCATATCAGTGACTATTGCTCGATGCACCAGGACTTCGGTTTCAAACTCGAAAAGAACAAGAAGGTAATGGAGAACCTGGTCCCAGGCCAGATGTTCGCTAAAGGTACTGTGATCGCACAAACCCGTGCCGTTAAAGAAGACGGAATGTGGGGCGGTGGTGTAAACATGAATGCCATGTTCATGTCGATGCCTGGTACTATTGAAGACGGATTCGTGTTCTCTGATCGAGCACTGGAGAAACTCAGTCCCCGCATCTATAACGATGCGATTGGTAATGCTGGGCGTAAAGCATTCTTCCTGAACATGTATGGTGATGAGAACAACTATAAGCCATTCCCAGATATCGGTGATAAGATCCGACCTGATGGCGTGGTGTTCGCTCTACGGGATCTCGATCCAGATCTGTCCCCAGCGGATATGACTGCTCGAGCACTGATGACTCTTGACCGAACATTCGATCGGGCTACTATTGGTATCCCTGGGGCTACTGTAGTTGACATCAACATCTATCGTGATGATCGGGTAAACCCGTCACATACTCCACTCGGTATGGATGAACAGCTCGTTAAGTATCATACGGCGCTGTCGAACTATTATCGAGAGATCATGAAGATCTATCAAGGTCTCTATGGTCGTTGGAAAGATTCGCTACGGATTACTCCAGCATTCCACCAACTGGTTGTTGAAGCACAGATCCATCTGCCGGTCAAACAAGATCAGCGGAAGCTCAGCCGGATGTATCGTCTGGAGCCATTGGATGAGTGGCGTGTGAGTCTCACCTATGAAGCTATCAAGATGCCTGGTGGTGCTTATAAAGCTACCGACTGGCACGGTGGTAAAGGTGTAGTATGTGAAGTGAAGCCATGGCAAGACATGCCTGTAGACCAATGGGGCAACTATGCCGACGTTGTGATCTTCGGTGGTTCCACTATGCGGCGATCGAACTATGGTCGACTGTATGAACAAGGTCTGGGTGCAGCGGCACGAGATCTGGTACAACGCCTACGAGTAGAGAAAGGTCTGGATCGTCATGAGACTCCAACTGAAGCACAGTTGAAAGCAGTAATGGCAGATCGGGAATGGGTTGATTATGCTTTCAATGAGCTGATCGACTTCTATCACATCGTAGCTCCATCGATGCCAGAGATTCTGCTGGATCAACCTGAACCTGCACAGCATGTATATCACGTACTGAGAGATCAGTATTATCTGTTTACTCCGGTAACAGATCAGGTCAGTCTGATGGAAAGTGTTAACAAGATTGCGAACTCTCGGTTCCGTCCGAACTTCGGTCCTGTGACTTATCGAGATCAAGCTGGTCGTGTGGTGACTACTGTCAAGAATGTCTTGAGTGGTTATCTGTATATCATGCTGCTGGAGAAGATCGGTGAAGACTGGTCCGCCGTGGCATCTGTGAAAACACAACCATTCGGTCTGCCATCGAAACTGAATAACTCTGACCGAGCATCTACTCCAGGTCGTGAGACTGCCATTCGATCCTGTGGTGAATCTGAAACTCGTTCGTATAACTCGGTGGTCGGTCCAGAACCTACTAATGAACTCATCGACCAAACCAACAATCCACAAGCGCACATCGCGGTAGTTAACTCTATCCTGACTGCGGACAAGCCAACCAATATCGCTAAAGCTGTTGATCGTAAAGTTATCCCATTCGGTAACTCTCGTCCAGTTGCATTGCTGACCCACTTGCTGGAATGCCGAGGCCTGCGCCTTGTGTATAAACCAGACTCCGAAATCCGTTACGCTGCTTGAGGTATTAATGAATCATTACAAAGCCCGTGACTTGCTGAATCTGTCGTATGAACAGCTCTGGGCACTTCCCAGTGAATGGCACGTCATTGAGTTTGATGATGGACAGAAGCTATTGGCTCGGGATCGGATCACTAAGCTATCCGTTCTGAACTGGTATCCGCTGAAAGCGTATCCTGATGTACCGATCTTGAAAGAGTATCACATGGGCTCGAAGCGAGTGACCGCAAAGTCACTCATCACCCACCTGAACAAAGTCATTTGGGGTATTCACGATCATACCAATGAAGAAGCTGACCCAGAGCATCTGGCTCGGTTGGCAATCGAAGCAACGAACTGGTTGTATAACGAATGTACGGTGAACCTGTCCCCGTATGTAGCGACGCTGTCGATGTTCGACATCGCTGAAGTATATAATCACCCAGCTATCAGGGAAGCAAATGAAACCGTAGAAGAATCCACATATGGCATTGAATCCGTTGCCTATAAAAAGATCGGCGCAGCGTTCGACGACATTGCGAACTTTCGTGGTAACTCCATCATTGAAGGTTATCGGTCAGGCACTCAGAAACTTGAACAACTACTGCAAGCGTTTGGTCCACGGGGTTATCCGACTGACATCAACTCTGACATCTTCGCACATCCGGTCACCGTTGGTTATGTAGATGGTATCTGGGATCTGTATGGTTCCATGATCGAATCTCGGTCGGGTACTAAAGCGTTGCTCTATAACAAAGAGCTGCTGCGGGTAACCGAATATTTCAACCGGAAGTCTCAGCTGATCGCTCAATATGTTCAGCGTCTGCATAAAGGAGATTGTGGTACTCCGATCCTGATTGACTTCCCAGTCCTGAAGAACACACTCAAAGCTCTGCGCGGTAAGTATTATCTGCGTGAAGATGGTGTGATGGATTGGATGCGTGGTGATGAAACGCACATGATCGGTAAGATGATCAAGATGCGTTCGGTACTGGGTTGTACTCACCCAGACCCGGCTGGTGTGTGTTCTCGGTGTTATGGTCGGTTGGCATTCTCGATCATGCGTGGCACTAACATCGGTCAGGTATCTGCCGTATCGATGGGTGATAAGATCACCTCGTCCGTATTGTCCACCAAGCATACTGACGCAACTTCTGCTGTAGAACAGTTCCAAATCACTGGTGCCGTAGCACGGTATCTCCGTGATGGTGATCAAAGTGAAACGTTGTATTTGAAGAATGACTTGGCTAACCAAGGATATAGACTAATCATTAAAGCATCTGAAGCGCAATCTCTGGCTGACGTGTTGATGATTAAAGACCTATCGGCATACCCAGCTGAAAGTGCATCCGAACTGACCCACATCGGTTTGATCCGCACCGTAGAAGGGGAAGACATGGGTGATATTCTCCCAGTCTCGTTGTATAACCGTAAGGCTAGTCTCTCCACGGAAATGCTGTGTCACGTACAACGGATAGGCTGGACTCCGGACAACCGCGATAACATCGTGATTGATCTGGCAGGGTTCGACTTCTCTCAACCATTTCTGACGTTGCCTTATAAGCACGTGAACATGTACGAGTTCATGAAGCGCGTACAATCGTTCCTGCATTCCGGTGACAACGGAGATGGTTCGAAGCTGTCCTCAGACAAAGTTGGGTTCACCAGTAAAACTTATCTGAAGAACTATAAAGATCCAGTCGATGCGATTGCTGCATTCGCTGCGCTGATCAATGAGAAGATTCGTCTGAACATTGTTCACTGCGAAGTTCTGGTATACGCTATGATGATTGTATCGGCGTCTGCTAAAGATTATCGTCTACCAATTCCTGGGATTACAGGTTCATTCGAGAAGTATAACAAAGTAATGGACAACCGTAGTCTCGCTGGTAAGTTGGCATTCGAGAAGCAGCATGAGCCACTTAATTCACCAGGCAGTTTCCTGTATAAAGACAGGAACGACCATCCTTACGATACAGCTGTAATGGGGGGTTGCATGTCTTAAGCGGAGGGCGAGAAGTTTGGAGGGCTTCGGCCCTCCACAACTCGTTTAATTTTTTATGGAACCACTGATTATCGCCGAGAGGTATACCCACGGGGTACGCCTATCCGGTTATTCAAGGGAGACGTTGTATAAACTGCAGCGCTTCTTAGATACGTTACTGTTACGGGAACCAACTAAAGTCCAAGGCCGTATGGTCATGGTCACGAAGAAGAAGTACTATGGCATAACGGAAGACAACCGAAGCATCTTTATCCACCGGAACTCTTTTCCTGCTCTGGTTAAACATCTAGCAAATGTGCAAATCCCAGAAGACCGGATCAAGATAATTGATATCGCGGTGCCGACAGCTGCCCCGGCTACATTCGTGGTGAAAAAGAAGTTCTCAATGCGGGACTACCAGGAAACTATTCTGGAAGACATTCTCAGGCCGCACCTATGTTCGGCACGAGTAGACCTGCAAACGGGTAAAGGGAAAACATACACTAGTCTTGAGGCGCAATCAGCTTTGGGGTGTCGTACTGTTATCATGGTTCCTCCTAAGTACTTCGGTATCTGGGAAGAAGCATTGAAAGATGTGTACGAAGATATCGACTTACGATACTTACGTGTGAGTGGATCTGCAGAATTGCAAATGATGATCAACCGTGGCATCGAAGATGACCTTGATGGTATCGATGTTATATTGATCTCTAACGTTACCTACCGGGCGTATCTAGATACGTTCGAAAGACTCGGTGACAAGATCGACACTGTTGGCTATAACGCTCCGCCGCCTCGTTTCCATGAAGCGTTGAAAGTAGGCCTACAAATCAACGATGAGATCCAAGAAGACCCAGGGTTGTTGTTCCGTACAGACATGTACACCAACGTTGCAAAACAGATCTATCTGTCAGCTACGCCTTTCACGGGGAATGATTACGTTACGAAGATGATCGACTTGATGCTCCCTCCGGAGACATGCGTTCGGTTGCCGAGTTACGATTCGTATATCAACGTGGTTGGTGTGTTGTATAGTGAGCCTGCAATTCAATCACGAGATTACTTGACTCCGTTTAAGAACACGTATAACCATGCGCGTTACGAAACGGTAATGATGAAGTCGAAGAAACGTCTGGAAGCATACAACCAGATGGTAGCCCGGATTCTCTATGGTCAGTATATCGTCGATCGGATTCAAGAACAAAAGGCATTGATTCTTTGCGCAACAACTGTGTTTATTGATCAGCTTGTAAAGTTCCTGAAGGAGAAGTATCCTGATCTAGCTATTAATGAACACTATTCGGGTTCACCATATTCTCGGTTGATGACAAACGATGTAACCGTATCGACTATTAAGTCATCGGGTACTGGTGTTGACATTCCTAACTTGCGTGAGGTGATCCTGTTGCAAGCAACGGACTCGAAGAAGGATAACATCCAGATCCTCGGTCGTCTGCGTAAGTTGAAACTGTTCCCTGATGTTGTTCCACGCATGACATATCTGGTTTGCCAGCATATCTCGCAGCATGTGAAATACCATAAGTCCAAGGCTGACCACTTTGCTGGTAAGATTTTGAACATGGTATTACGAAAAATTAGCTAGTCCTTCGGGACTAGCTTTATTCCGTCTAGAGGTTTTAATGAATATTGCTTATGCTGTTTATGTAACTGCTGTATTAGTATTGCTGCTGTCGTGTTGGTATCGTGATTGGAAGCATCCATATGCCCAACATAATCCGCATTGGAATACATCACTACCCCACAAAGTCGCTGTAGTGTCGCTGGTATTAGCTATCGGTGCAATGCTTACATTCCTGTGGATGTATTTCAAGGATCAGATTTAAACATTCTAAAGGACTATATTACAATTGTGAATCTGGTCCAACATAAGGAATTCCAAAATGTTTTGGCTACTCGTATTCGCAGGGCCAACACTGTTGATCCTCCTCGGCATTGGTATGTTCGCCAATGGTATCCGTGCTATCTGCAGTAACTATCGCAATGCATTCTGCTGGTTGACTGGCGTGGTCAGCATGGCATTCGGTTCAGGTGTATTCGCTAGCGGCTTTACACTGTTCGACTTCGTATTCACAAGTATCAAATAAGGAGTAGTGATGTTTCTTTTACTGGTTACGGCTTATGCAGCATATCGTGGTATCTGGTGGATAGTTGACTGGCAGAACTGTAAGTTCTCAGCTTCTGCCTTCGAATGGTTTTGCAACTGCATCATGACCTGTGTCTCTGCTATAGCCCTAGTCGTCATCGTCTTCACGACAGACATCCATATGTCTACAGGCGAATCTGGGTTTGGCATTAGCTTCGACTTCAGCTACGAATTGAAACCCAAGGAGTAACAATGATTACCGTATTAGGTTTGCTAATGCTTGTACTTGCATTCTGTCTGCTATTAGCATACCTACAAGGTTATCTATGGCATGGACTCCCGACAGCTATACTCTGTATCATGTTTGCTGTTGTAAGCGCTGGTGTGTTCATATACGGCCTTGAGCATGAGACTCCTGGTGGTCTCTATCACAAATCTAATCCAATGAAGGAGGCGAAAAATGGAGTACCTCTCTGTAGTTAAATATTTCTACGGTGCGGGTGGTTTCTTGTTGATAGGGGTTGCCGTAATGGTAGCTGCTTTTGTGTTGCATATCCGTGAATTCAATATGAATGTTGCGGTTTATGAATTTGTCGCCATGCTCTATGCGGGTGCAGCAATTGGCTTAGCGTTGGGCTTCATCATGTTGCCTACACTCTGCTTCATCAAACCTATTCTGCTTTGTTATCGGATAATGTAATGTTATTGAATATCGCTTCATTCGTATTGATGCTGATGTTTTGTCTAACTTTGCCTGGTGGGGTTTGGTTAGTACATCGTCGTGATTGTGAACCTGAATTCATTACACGGCATCGTAAGACTCTGTTGTGGATTCTTTCCATAGCTACGGGACTTACGATAGTATCAACAGGGATCTGTATGTATGAGATCTCTTTGATTCAGGAACGTATACAACAGATGTAAAGAAACGGCATAAAGCCTCCACCTTCGGGTGGAGGCGATATGTTATTTTTTTTTACTTCGCTTGACGGGACATGTCACGAATATCTCGATTCATATCACGCAGAGCTCGGCCTTGCTCATCTACCTTACGTAGCATATCAGCTTCACCAATCTCTAGGATGAATGCGGCTTCGTCATATGGGAGTTCTTTAAACTCGTTATAACTAATACCCCACTGCTCTCGAATATTGTAGCGAACATACTTACGCATTAACGATCGTACTGCACCACCTTCTACCGTATCTTCTTTATCGAACATACGTACCACATCCAAAGGATGCTTAAGATGATCAGATGGGCGAATACCGTAGTCGTCCAAGTAAGCTTCACGCAGTAGTATCTCTGCGGTCGATGGTCTTACGGCGCCTACCTCAGCATAAAGCCTATCCAACTGACCCCCACGGGGGCGACGCTTATGGCCGAAGCTATATTGCGTCACGTGTCCGTTGGGATCAGATAGATCAACTGACAGGCGTGTCATCTGTGGGTCTTTGTTATTATGACCTACTGGTTGACTTTCTGGCCCGCCAAGGTAAAAAATGTCGAGACGATATCGATCGGAATCAAGTGATCGAAACGCTCATGGAATTTCTCAGCCATTGGGGATTCACATACAGGGCAGTTCCACGAAGGAATAGCAACCATGCACAGAATGGTATCGTCGATGAATTGCAGTACAGCTGCTTCGAAAGCTGCGGCGTACTTCTTATCCGACATTACGTTGGACAGGTATTCATCAATGACTTCTTCATTCTCAGTCAAGAGCTCTTCAGTAGAATGAGCATCTTCACGTTGATAGATAGCGTCTACCCAATGCGAGTACTGACGTGCACTGGTAATAGAACCCAGACGATCGATGTAAGCGTTACGGTTAGCATCACCTGGTGCTTCGTTGAAAGCACTGTGTGAAGCATCGACTACGCCGTCAATCCATCTGTTGCCAGCATCCCGTCGCTCAGCAATCGAAGGTACACGGAGACGAATGCCAATATCATCAAACCATTTGATAGGCTTTCGACCCAGAGTGGTGTCTTGTGCATATTGATCCAGTTCCTCTGCTCGAAGTTGACGACCGAAACGAACGTGCAGGAGATCCTTTTGACGTTCTACCAGTTGGGTGATGTCGAACCAAGTAAGCGAGAACATATCCAGCTTAGCTTCTTCAACGTGAGTACACTTGGATGGGTCAGCAATGCAAGTATGGCGATAGTTGAAACCACCAGGATACATTGTCGAAGCCAAACCGTGATGCAGGATAGGTTCATCCAGTGCCGACAGACGATGCTCGATATCACCTGGCGATGTCGCTACCATGTTGGTATGCGTTACGCAGGACAGAGCTAGATCCGTTAGAGCGTTGTTATACACAGCGATCCGGTTAGAGAAGCCTTGACCTTTAGTAGCACGACCCAGACGTACAGCAACGTTCTGCAGACGCTGAATCATGTTAGCTACTTCGGTATTCGTAGGTGTACGCAGACGAATCCAGATACCGGTGTGAGGCATAGGGAATTCATGAGTAGCACCCATACCCGATTTACGAGTCAGGTATGCCAACAGATCAGACTTAGCAGGTTTATCAACCAGTTTAATCTTCGGACGAGAAGGGCCGATCTTACGACCGTTGTGTTCAAAGAACTGAACCCACTCAGAACCTTCACGTTCAGTCGCACGACGCGGTGTAGCGTTCATGTCGACGTGTTCGATAGCAGACTGCAACGTCTCTAGCCATTCGATGTCGCGTTGCTCTGTGGTGATCTCACCGCCTTCTACGTCGGAGAAGAAACGGTTATGTACCCGCAGGATTTCTTCAAACGTTTCAGGGTTTTCACGCATGAACGAAATGATAGCCAGACTAGCTGGTATCTTTTCCGAATCTACCGGACGTTCAATACGGAAGTTAACTTTCTTTTGACCTGGAGCAAATGGCACGAGCACTTCTGCATCACCATTATCCATAAGTTCTTCATCTTCGGCAGCTAGACGCGCAGCTGCCTGATGTACGTTTTCAAATTTGGCTACCGGATCGGTAGCCTCCACTGCGATAGTCGTTGGTTCTGCAACAACTTCATAAGTCGGTGCAACTACTGCTGTTTGTGAGAAATGCACAGCCAGAGCAGGATCAATTTCTTCAACGTAATCGTCATCATCTTGAAAATTTTGGGACATGGTATTACTCCGATGTCACCTGACTAGCAACGAACGTTTGGTACAGACGATCTGCACTAACGCCACCTGCTTCCAGGATAGACATTTGTTTCATCAGCTCAGGGCCGACTTGGGTTTCCATTTGAGTTTGAATCTTGCTATACCCCATAGCCAATTCAGCGACAAGGGCCTGTTCTTCCGGTTCTACCGAGCCTTCCTTACCAGCATGGCGTTTAGCCAAAGATACCAGTACATCAGCCATGGTTGCCAGGTCTTCTCTCAGAGCATCGAAACCCTGTTTGAATTCCTCGTAGGTATCACCCAGTGTGGTACGGATCAGTTCTTCTTCTGCAATTACAGGCAGAACGAACAGTTGGGTGGTTTGCATAGCTTCTGCGTTCACCAGAGCCAGTTGTTCCAGAATGGACCAACCTTCGGTAGCGAGCAAAGTCTGTGCTATAAAGGATTGGGTTTCCAGAGCTTGCTCTTTAGTCATGGTATCGGCAACTTCCACAATAGTGGTTTCGCCTTCACGCGTTACGTTAGCTGCAACCGAGACAGTTTCTTTGGTGACTTGGGAGATCGGGTTCATGTTGTTTCCTTAAGCAAATTTGCGGATTGTTAACATAGTATCTCCCTCTCAGTAATTTACCACTGAGTAAACTTTGACTTATAACGCAACAGTATGTTACTAAAATCAAAGGAAGAGGGCTTTTTAATGCAATTCATTATAGACAGTGTATTAACTCCACTGATCACAGAAGAGCGAAAGGAAGTTATCCTTAGCTGTGTAGCATCACTGGAGTCACTGGACTACCAGGCAGCACTGGATGAGCTCCACCAAGTTGTAGAGATGTCGGATGGCACTGTAGACAATGCTACCATGATTGCTCGTATTGATGATGTTATCTGGAATGCTCATGAGACTATCTTCAAACAACATGAAGTACAAGTATCAAATGAAGCTACCCAAGAGATCCGTCAATCCATCGTAGAAGTATTGTCTAACTTCAACAAGTATGTAATCCCTGACCAACTATTAATGTTGTTCGAAGGTGAGTTCATGCCTGAAGAGATCTTAGCCCATATGTGTCAGTTGTTTACTTCTGTCAAGATGGACGAAGTATGGCCAGAGATCAAAGACGTTTCCCCTAATCTCTTGCGTACAATGCGAGAAGAGATTGAACGACAAGTTCGTTATCGTGGACTGGAAGACGCTGAAGTATCTTCGGTACAACGAGTCAAGATGGTTAACGACTACATCCGTGTATGTGGTGCAGAAACATTCTCTATGCTTTTAGATCTGTCTCAGTCCGGTGTCCGTATCGGTACCCGTGAGATCAGTTCACTTATTCAACAATCACTGGAAGCACTGGATCGTAAAGAACCAGAACACGCAGCTCTAGAAATCTTTGGTTTGGTATTGATGTCAAATACGCCAGTACCAGAGATCGAGAAGAAGGTACGTGATCTGATCGGTGATTACACAGATAACAACATGGACAATTCCCGAATGCTTGAATCTGTCAAGCCTTTGGTGAAGCTCCTCAACGAGTACAAAGAAGATGCAAATTCGTGAGTACTTCATGAAAGGTCTGGAACAAGGCCTTCATAAGAAACGACAATGGATGAACTGTTTGTTCTCGGTGGTGTACAACATCAACGAATTCGAACATCATTACGACTATCGACTTTATAAGGACGAACAAGGTTTATTCTTTTTCGTTCCTGGTTCCAAAGATCAGAAAGAATACATCGAAGGTTATAAGGAAGATGTAGCTCTACTGCACTTCCGGGATGAGTTCATCCTACAACCTAATGAGTTGATCAACTACACCGGTCCAGGTCCACTCAAGACTTGCTATGGTAACGTGTTCGTTAACCACCTGTGCTTGATTCTGCCCTTCGGTAGTATCTTCCCTTTCCAAGCTGGGTTGTTTAACCTCGGCAAGATTGAAAGTGAAATCCTTACTCGTTTGATCGATGATCCTCCGGGTAATGAAGATCCACTGATCCGTGCTCCGGATGGTAAGATCTATGTTAGTCAGTATCTAATGTTTTCTGAGCATATCCTGACACTGCCAGCTTATTCCGATGGCTTGGTTACAGCTACAACTAAGAAGTCTCTGATGGCTTCTCCAGATCGTAACCGTGTACGAGACAAGTGGATTGCTGATAACCCAGAACGACTGACTGACCCTGCTGCTATCGCTGAGCTCAGTAACGTACTGAAGAAACTCGATGATGAATATCTATCGGGTGACGAATCAGAAGAGTTCTATCGGTCTAAGAAGAAGCTTGAAGGTGCACGTAAGAAAGTTCACTACATGTTCGGTGGTGAATCCGCGTTCTCTGACGGCACTAAAGTAGAGCTGATTGCTAAGTCGTTGGAAGAAGGCATTGACATGGATAAACTCCCAGTCATGTTTAACTCCCTACGAGCTGGTTCTTATAACCGTGGTAAACAGACAGCACTCGGAGGTGAATCGACTAAAACGATTTATCGGATGGTTGGTACTGCTCGAATTGTTGAACACGATTGTGGTACTCATATCGGGGTTCCAACAGTTCTCTATCCTTTCATTGCTAAAGACCTGGTTGGTTACAGCATGGTTAAGGATGGCAAGACAATCGTACTGACTCCAGAACTTCTGCAACAGAACATGTTTAAGACTATTGATGTCCGTGGGCCAATGGCTTGTAAGACTGGTCGTGACGTGGATAAAGGGATTCTAGGTAAGGGCAAGAACATCTGCGCTGTATGTGCTGGTTCTGCTTTGGCTGAAAACCCTAACGGTATTCCTGCAGCTGCTGCCGGGGTAGGTGGACGCTTCCTTTCTCTCTTCTTGGCAAAAATGCACGCAACCGTTCTACGTACTGTTCAGTGGAACATGGAATCACGCATCACCTAAATAAAAGGGGACTTCGGTCCCCTATGTTCTGATCTACAATCAATGAGGATTTTCAATGAGCAAGCGTAAACCATTTCAACAACAACCACTCCAGAAAACAGTTGAAGTTATTCCAGTACAATCACAAGCTGAATCCACTGATGCTAGTTGGCTGAAAGAAAAGCTCGAAGAGGCTGGTAAAGATGCTGGTCCAGATTACTTCAATGCCTGGACTGCGACTACCGAAGAAGCTACTCCAGAGCTGACTTCCGAGGAAAGCAAATATGAAACTACAGAAGCAGGGAGTGATGACACACTCGCAGTGGAACAAACCGATTCTGGAAGCGATCAAGCTGCGGAAGAGCCAGCGTTCGACTACGCTGGCTTCCGACTCTCCCACGGAATCCCAGACACCTGGACAGACGAACACGTCGACGGATGGATCGCCACCGGCGGCAACGTAGTACAGCATACTGAACGCGGTAGTATTGTAGTTGACCCTACCCGTAAAGAACGTGAGATCCCTACGTGGGGTGTCGAAGAAATCCTGGATGCCTTCGAAGGCAAACTGGATGGTGTTGATGAAGGTCAATACGGTGCACTGGCAAAAGCTTATCGTCAACTGGCTCCAGTAGATGCAGCTTGGTCTGTTCGTGATCTGATCGACTTCTTGACCCAAGGTCTGGAACCTGCCAAGACTACTAATGGCGCTTGGCGTACTGACGTTACTCGTGCACGTCGTCCTGCTCAAGATTGGACTACCCAAGAACTGGTAGCCTGGGCTCTCGGCGAGATCCGTACTGGCGGTGAAACCACTGACCAGAAAGTCGCTATCGAAATGAACAAGCGTCTGGATCTGTGTTCACAATCCAATAAGCCAGAAGACATTATCCGTACTTATCGGAAGATGCAGAGCAGTGCTGTTAAAGTAGTTGGCGTACAACCTACTGCAGTTACTCCAGAACCGACTGTTCCAGAAGCTGAGCCACAAACAGAAACACCAATCCTACTAGGGCTGACCGTAATGAATACCGCATACCTGAAAACACAAACTGAGCGTTACGCTAAAACCTGCAAACCAGGTACCCCGATTACTTCTGAAATCGGTGCCAAAGAACAACGTGAACTCGACAACCTGTTCCGCTACATCCTGAAGTTGGAAGATCCACAGGGCTTCGGTTCTGCTATGGGTTACTTCCGCGACTTCTACAAGGCTAACCGCGATGGTCTCTTCGATCCACAATACGCTTTCCGCTTCACGGGTACTCTCCGTACTGAAGGTGATATTCAGGAAACGCACGTTAACCTGCTTAACATCTTCCACGTCTTTACTGATGAAAACAAAGCTGCCCGTAAGCAAATTGATCTTCCGTTCTTGCTGCGTAAGTTCCCGTCTGTGAAACAAGCTTGGCTGCTGGAATTCTTCCAACGGTATTGCTAACATAAGTGCCTGCCTTTGGGGCAGGCTTTATGCCGTTATCCTTTGTATATGAACAACAATTGGGGATAAACATGTATGAAGTAATGTTATCAACACAAGCTTTAAATGGATGGACTCCACCACCTGTATTGGATAGCACGGTGTTTAAAGGTTGGGTAAGCAATGGACAATTCATTAGTCCGGATGCATTGGAAATCCAAATAGGATTAAATACTGCCGGTACTACCGCTATTAACCGAGATGCGGGTTGGCTACATTTCAATAAAACAGACGGTACTGATATTTATATCTACCGTAAAGCTTGTCGTAGTAACATCTTGTGGTCCACTATTGACACAGCACAAAGCGGCAAAGAGATTACGATTGGTGGTGAAGTCTATATCCCTGGATGGATCAGCTGCCTTAAGCCACTTACAACAATTAATGAAGCTAATGGCGGCGGAGAATGGAACGAGCTAATGTATCCGATTTACGCGGGTGATGGTCGAGCTGAGAAGTTTCCTGAGGTTCCACAGTGGTCTACCTATTCTGTTACAGATCTAGGTTTAGGTCCAACTCGGCAGGAATCATCTCCCGGCGCACAAACACTTTGCTTAGAGCATGATGCCTCTAACCAACATGCCACCCGTGGTTATTCTTCTCCTGGTAATGCTAACATCTGGGGCGTGTGGTATCAGACTGCAACAGCGACAGCTAGCTGGTACGGTTGGCGTCCAGTGCTACGTAGGAAGTCAACTATTCCAGAACCGCCACTTACTCCATTCCGTGGTGAAGTATCGCAAGCTAACTTCATTACTCTGGCTGCTCTACAAACAGCTATTGGTGCTACAATCGGTACACCTCTGGCCGGTACTCCGCCATGGATGATGATTGTTGAGAATGGTAAGACATACTACTTCCCTAAAGTACCTCTCACAGTCACAATGACTCGTGAAGCATTGAACGCAGCTAACGTTGTGGATGGTAGTAAGGTTATTACTATTGGTGCTAATCAGTATAAAGTTCGATTGATGACTGGTCGTGACACAGCTGTAAACAGTACATCTGGTGGCGAATGGGTATCGTGGATGTCTAAACTGATGGACGGCACTTGGGCTGCTTACACCAGTGGTGAATTGGGTGGTCCTTACCCTACATCTGGTGGCATGACTCACGTTTGGGACAAACACGGTGACGGTAACTGGGCACTTTGTGGTTATCCAGGTATGCTTGGTGCATGGTACCAAGTTCTTGGTGCTGCAGCAGATCCGGCTTACGGATGGCGTCCTGTATTGGAACTTATCTAAACGGCATAAAGCCTTCCCGTTGGGGAAGGCTAATATGTCCTTTCATTCAGCAACTCGCACAACGCACGTGCTTGAGAAATATCAGTGTTAGCAAACTTATCTGACAATGTGTAGTCCATTAACGCGCAAGCTTCTGAGAGCTCACGCATGAGGTCTGGATTAAGATCCGCCCAGATGGTCCATAGCTTCTTGTACTCACCCCAGGAGTCAATAGACTTATCCACAGGGGGCTTTCCTTTACCTAACCGCCAATCACTGGAGCCAGGAGCTATTCCTTTTACGTCACATTGGTAATGAGCTTCGATGGTGCGTCCATCAGGCATGAGAGCGAACATCGCAGAGAATCTTTTATCCCCTTGCGATGAACACTCGTAACCATCATACCGCTTCCACTGATACAGTCTTCTTTTCTTGTGGTACCGACGCAGCTACAGCTTGATCCAGTGTAGGTTCAACCATACCGATGTGTTCCATGAACGCCAACAGCATTGTATCCATACGTGGAGCAGACATGATCTTCTGTGTGATCTCAACACAGTTAACCTTACCTGCTGTCAAGTTAACACCTGCTTCACGACGCCACAGTTCTGACACACCCTGAATCGCCGAGAACTCCATTACCGTAGTTTCACGAGCAATGTTCAGAATCTGCGATACGTTAGGATAAGTCGATACAATGTCCAAGTCAGCTACGTGAACATAAATCAGCGTGTGGTAGTTAGGTAAGTCCTTAACACAACGAATACCATGTTGACCCGCCATATACGAAGGCAACGTAACAATCCAGTCACGGTGCGATACTACGTACTGATCGAGTTCATGAACCATCTGATCAGAGCTAGAGCCAATTACTTGACCACGCTTCAAATACCAGAAGTGCATGTCATCGACTAGACGCTTTGGGTTAGATGCAAAGTTCTTATAGTCAGAAGACTTAGAGAACAAAGTAATCGAACGTGCTAGGTCATTGATCTTCTCGTCCAGTTGTTCCAGACGCATGCTGTCGATGATGTTGTATAGACCGTATTTGATCTTGTGCTTGGTTTGCATCTCACGGTGCCATTCGATACCGTTGAGGTTAGCAACTGCTTCGAAGTCCAACTTACCAAAGTCAACCTTCAAGCAAACCTTATCACCGATCTTCGCACCATCTAAAGTGTGAGCTGGTTCTTCATTGATAAACCAATGTGGAAACGAACCTGCTGTTTCATTCAGCTTCTTCTCGCACTTCTTCAAGAACGCTAGCAAATCACCTTCTTGTTTCAGTGTCGTTTCTTCATTAACACTCAGCTCTTTACCCAGAATGTAGTTCAGGGCATATGAAGGTTCTTTACCCTTAGCCAAACGCGTTACACGATACGTTGACATCGAGTCGATACATTGGAATGTCGCCGGCGCTGTAATCCAATGCCATTGATCTTGAGGACCCCGAGACTTCGATACACCCGAAGCTGTGGTCATCATTGCTTGGTCTTTCTTGAAATGGAAGTGGCGATAGTTATTCGGTACAGATGCATCCGAGAATACATCTTTCGGATCGACGCCATAATCATCGAGTGTTTTCAGGATTCGAGTCATGTCGAACTCGATGTTCCAGAAAGCAAAGAAGTCTGGCTTCCATGTATGCAAACGTTTAAAGCATTGAATCACAATATCTGCAGGAGTCTTAACAACTTCTACTTCAATCTTCAGATTACGACCATGCATCAACGCTTTGAGTTCTGGAATAGAATCCATCTCACGATACGTTTCCGCTACTGGATCAGCGATGTCATGAACCCAGTCTTGTAGATATGCCAGATACACATTCTCTTTATGCGTAACAGACATACAGATGATCTGACCATCCTTATCCGATTCATACACGTTGGTTTCGATGTCACCACCAGCTACCGTGTTACGAGAGATCAGACCAGGATAACGAGATTGGTAATCGTTCTTCAAGCAGCAAGTCGAACTTACATCAGAACCGTAAAGATAAGGACTCCGCGACAAATTACGCAGTCGTGGGTTAGGACCTTGTGAATAGTCACCCAAAGTCTTAGCAATGCTACGTGCGAGATTTACCTGAGTCGACTTATATTTCTGAAGATTCTCAAGTACCTCATAATCTTTTTTCTCAGTGTGGTTACGACGACCTTTCTGCGTAATGTAATAGCTACGCTCATAGTCTTCCCACTTTACCAGGCGACTGAAAGTCTTGTTGCCCTTTAAATGAACTACTTCTTTAACAAAGTGAGCATCATGCTGTTTGCCGAACTGATCCGGGACGTACGTGATGTGCTTTGCTTCACGCCCGATAACGTCTTCCGGATTAAACTCAATCGCCGACATTAGATACTCCTTGAATATGGGTTGAACACGTAGGATTAGGAACGCGAGTATTTCCTCCAAAGCCTTATCTTTATGATTAATCAGTCCACCATGGGAAGCATGACATGCTACAACAATTCACTATTTCCAACGAGGTCATCTCTGTAGATGTCTCGCGCGAGCTGGGTAAAGTTATCCAGACGCAGGTCGCTAAGATGCGATCGTCTTATGAGCTCACTGGTCACGTAAGTCAAGATAGCCTTAAAGGGCTTAGCGAAGCCGTTAAGATGACTGGCCTTAACGTCGAATTCATTGCTACTACTGGTGACGCACCAGATGCTTGGATGATGACCTTCCAATACTGGGGCCACCAAGGGACCACATGGTCCAAGTTTATGCCTCAAGAGAAAACCACTTCTAAAGATGGTTTGAAATACGTTACCAAAGTTGACCTGAAGAACTTAACAGCTAAAGGCCCTATGGTTGACGAACTCAAATTCAAATCAAACATCTCCGAAGGTTTCTTCGTAGCCCGTTATGGTTATACTGATGAAGAGATCACTGGTATTATCCTGCATGAATGTGGCCACGCATTTAACCTGTTCGTAACACTCGGTGATTATATCTATCTCAACTACATGTTGTCTGATGGTATTGATGTCCTGCTGGGTAACAAACGTAACGAATACAACCTGGAAGTTCTTGACCACACTTGGATGGAAAAGAACATCGACAAAGATCTTCGTGAAGAATATGCTAACAAGCGTACTCCGGATCAAGCACGTCGCGCTATCCTTTCTACTTGGAAGAAAGCTCCACGTCATTACCTGTTCGATAACCCAGTATCCGCACACAAGCGTGAAGAGCAAATGGCTGACATGTTCGCCTCTCGTCTCGGCTATGGTCGTGCAGTAATTACTGGTCTTGATAAGCTGTACAAAGCTTACGGTATGTCGACTGATATGCGTGCATCGTGGCTGGGTAACTTGGTACGTATGGCCGTTCTGATCCTGTTCCTACCCTTCACCATTTTGTGGATGATCACATGTAGCGGTACTAACGACTTTGACTTCGGTGGTCGTTATGATAATCCTAAAGAACGTGTACTGAAAGTTCGTATGGATCTGATCACACAGCTTAAGACTATCAAAGACCGTTCGTTGGTGAGTACTATCCAAGCTGACATCGATTGCCTCGATGAACTGTTGAAACAATATCATACCGGCACTAATCTCTACGACTACATTGAAGATCTGTCATCTCCAGTCGCACGTCGTGAAAAGCGTTTGATTACGCATGAAGAAAATCTTGAATCCCTGCTCAACAACTCGCTGTTCGTTGAAGCCCACCGTTATAAAGCCTAAGGTAGAAGACAATGAGAACTGGTTTCCTTATCGCGCGCATCATGAAAGAACTGAGCGCACCATCCAACAACGATCGTCTGGCTCGTGCCATGTTCGTTGCTAGTGCTGTCGGTTATCACGTGCCTCTGCACATGGACCGTACTGCTGCCGAGTGCGCTGACATGCACATGAAAACTTTCCGTGACATCTGTGGTTCTGTAAACGAGAACCTGGCTCTGGACACCAAGAAAGCCCAAGACATTTTCCGTGAAGTTATTCGTATCCGTTTTGAACTGGTACAAGGTGTAATTGATCCGACTATCGTTCAAGCTGCTCTGTGCTCGATGTCCTCGGAAGATGGCCTGACTCGTCAAGAGTTCGCCATGTCTGAATGGCTTGCTTCCCGTCCTGACTTCATTCGTTGCCAACTCGAAATCGCTGACGTACTGAAACAGTCGACCGCCGAGGAATGATGATGGTTACTGCAAACGGAATCCCTCACATTAACAAAGCATATGCTGAGGCACTAATTGTTGATGAACATGTTCGCTATATTAGTGAGACACGTACAACGATTTGTTCAGTCCGTTTGGTAAATGAAGAGTCGATCACTGAGTTTGCTACTTGTGGTGTAGGTCAGATATTCGACCCGATCAAGGGTCGAGCTATCGCCCGCAAGAAAGTACTGAACGAGATCATCAAAAAAGAACATTACCTATTACGGCAACGTCTTTACGAAGCCAAGAAGGAAAAAGAAAATGGATCAAGAACTTGAGACTGGTCAGCCGGCCACGCTTATTGAACCAACCGTCCCTGAGGAAGTCTCTTCTGATCTGTTAGAAGATCCTATCGATTACCCAATCGAGAATCAGGCAGAGATGGTTACGCTGATCGAAGAACCAGCTCCAATGACAACCGACGTCATTGATGGCAACCTCCAACCAGAACTAGAGATTGCTGTAGAAGCGATTAACGATCTGTTGGATCTGCATAGCACTATTAAAGCACACGGCGTTAGTTCGCATGATATGTCTGGGTTGGTAACTATTCAGAAACGTTTGATCGATAACAACATTGCTTTGCCGAAAACATCCCTAGAAGAATTCACGGGTTACTACACTCCTGAACGTTCTCTGCTAAACCAAAAGGTCAGCTTAGAAACCGTGGGTAAAGTTATCCTGGAAACTATCAAGGCATGGCTACGCAAACTGATCGACATGGTCATGTCTGGTTATCGCTGGGCTAAAGGCCTGAAGCAAAAGCACGTAGTACTGGATGCACAACTCGTTAAAGCACGCGACGTATTGATGAACGTACGCAAGCTCTACATCAAGATGAAAACACTGAATGGTGTCTTGGGTAGTGAAGCGGCTAAAACAATGGCTGAGCTAGCTGACACGATGTTACTGACTTCAGCACTAGATCGTAACCGCGTTACGCTGTATGGCTTCTCTGATGATGCGGCTGTTAAACAAGTGAAAGCTTTGTTTGGTGATGCATGTACTACCAGTAAAGCTATCGCTGCTAAGATTACCCAACTCGGTGCGCTGATGGGTAACCAAGAGATTCCTTCTGAAGATGACCTCAATACGCTGAACGATGTTGCTCTGGTATTGACTGGTACAGAAGAAATGCTGGCTATCTCTGATGACCCGGATTATCTCCTGACTAATCTCGGTAGTGATTTCTGGGATAAGGTAGAGAAGTTCCGCAGTGTACAAGTTGTCGACTTCGATGACATGGTTAAACATTACGGTTCTGCTGCTGATGCTTTGGCTCGTATTCGTTCGATCAAAATTGATGATCCTCAGAAAGCAGAATTTGCTCAGAGCGTCATTGATACAATCACGACTGCTGTAGGTCGGTTGAACAACATCATCAACTTCTTCAACCGTGCTGCTCAAGCACAAGTGCAAGCAGCTAAGACTTATCGTGAGTATTACTCTAGCGCGATTGAAGTTCTGCTGTTGGACTTTAAGTCTAAGTCACCATCGCCTGATTCTGTGAAAGAGATGAAGGTTCTGATTGCACAGCTGCAAGCTCTGAAATGACATAAACGGCTTCCCCCTAGGGGGAAGCCAATATGCTGTGTTATTCAGCTACTTCATGTGGCAAGAAGTTAACAGTTACGTCATCTTCAATTGTTAACAGTTGGTTAGCCAGTACTACCATCTTCTTACGGATAGACAACCGCACCGCATCGTCTTCCACCGTAATGATTGGATAGTTCTCTGCACCACCCAAACCACTCAGTTCGTTAGCCAATACATCGTCACCGCTAGTGTCATCCAAACGGGTAACCATATTGGAACGAGAGATTGTCTTCAGCGAAATCTGATCATCCAGGATTTGTTTATCGTTATCAATCAATGAAGGACGAATCGTGGAGTTAGTATAAGCGGCAGGTTTCAGCCAGTGTGTAATCGCAAAGGCTTGATCGATCTGAATCGTAGCACGTTGACCATCGCGTACACTTACTACGGTATCACCGAAGGTTTGTGTTGGATACACGTACAGCTTAGCTTTCTCCAGTAGACGATCACCAATGTCTTCGATGTCTGATTTTAACCAGCTCACGAATTCCATTGGGATTTCTTGACGATAAGCAACAGCTGCAGATTCAGTAGCGAAGTAGAACAGACCATCAACCATCAGGATAGTAACTTCACGCAACAGTTTACGAGGAGCTACCAACACAGGTCGGTCATTAATGATAACTGGATCATTCTTCAGGTGAGCCCATACTTGTTCGCCTTGAGTGTCTAATACAGGCGTACCTTTAGCATGGATCAAGTTCATGATGATCTCACCATTAGGTCCGATCTCAATTACCTCGTGTCCAGTCTCATCCGTTTCATAGACGTTGGTTTCCCACATCTTAGGAACGTTCTCAGTCCACTTCTGATAATCTTCTTCACCCAACACAGAACGGTTACGACGCCAGATACGGGTCATGTCATAGCCTAGGGTTACTTCCAGACGTTCACGCGTTACGAGCATCCATTGGTTAGGTAATAGATGTGATTCAACCATTGCATCGATCTCGTTAGGTAGATACCCAGGAGTCATCGAGTTAATAATCAGAATCGAGATATCGAATTCGTTAGCGAGTTTAGTTTTGAAGTTGGTTTGTGCCGAAGAGAAGATCGACATGTTAGTGGTATACAGTTCACCAGCCGAATCGAAATCGTAGTTGGTATTGATATTGAATTCAAATACCCGCTCGTTGTTCTCGATAGCTACTTGACGACCATTCACCGAAGCGAAGATATCTTCACCAGTTGGGCGATAACCAATCTGACAAACAACTTGTGAATCATCCAGCGATTGGAACTGTTGCGAAGAAGCCAAACGAACTCGCACCAGATAACCCGTAGGTGTCCGAGAGATATCGTAAGCATCTACAGTGGCTTGCATGTTCGATGTGTCGTTCTCACCAACGAAAGTCTTCTCCGTAATGATTGGATTATCGAGATAATAAGGACGGAAGTCAAAGTTACCATCAGTAGCATCCATCACGTAATGGAATGGTGAATACACGAAACGCGATTCGTTAACCAAACGTGAAATGTCTTCTGGATCAGAGTTCGTAATGCTAGCAAGTTCAGCATCTGGTACGATAGATACTTTACCGTTAGAGAAACGATACAGCATCGATGGCAGGATTGTGATCCGTTCACCATTGTCTGCAGTATGTGCAGAAGCAGCAATCGATTCCATGTTGATGCGAAGTTGTGACATTACACAACCAGCACCTGATACTACGTCAAGAGCTTTAGGCTTGCCCAGACGGCGAGAGGCCAAGAACTGTCGATCGGTAATGTTGTCGATGTTGGATACCAGCGTGTAACCGCGTTGATCCAGCTTCGCTTCCATTTGGACATCGGTGATTGGCAGATCAGGATCACCCATCGTGTTATCAATGGCACGGTCCCGAAGAGTAACGAAATCCAAGGCATTAGCGCCACCTGTAACACGGTTGAGGTTCAGTGCTTGTTTGATACTGAACGTATTAAGTGGAGACACATAACTAGCATCATCGTCGATTGGGTTGAAATAAGCTTGGAACTGATCAGGACGGAAATCCGCCATTGACACATCTACCTCACCGAGCGAAGTATAAACGTCAACACGAATCTTACCTGCAGCCATACCAGTGTTGGTATAGATTGTAGGGATAGCTACTTGCAATGATTGACCCACTACACGCAGAACAGCTGTAACCTTAAGTGGGTTGTAGACTTGGTCTGTGTGGGTAGTAAGGATCTCAACCCATGGTGAATTAGCACCACCATCATTCAGATATACCCGAGCAAAATAGAACTTGTCTTGGAAAGCATATTCGTGTTCGAACAGAGTCGATGGTGACAGAGCGTCAGTGTTCGTTTGGATACGGAATTGCTTAACCGGAATCTTCAGACGAACTACTCGGTTACGTTGCATACGCAACATATCCCATTTAACTTGGTTGGTCTTCAGTGTTTCTACTGGTGATACGTCAGTACCATCGTAGACGATCTGCAAGCCACCATGTCGCAGTACCCGCAGTTCAATCGGATATTGCATAGTGAAAGGAATAGTGCCACCCATGTACTGGGTTAAACGAGGGATGATTAACTTACGTGCACCTTGATCACCATAAGGAACGGCCTTCTGGATAATCTCCTCATAACCGAGATACAATTGGAACTCAGTTGTTGCAGGTGTACAGAATCGACCAAGGTAATCATCAGACGACATGTGGTAATAAGTTTCTTCCTGAGTCAAAGCCATCCGTGCGTTTAGTTTACGCATCTGGGCTTCCATCTCGGTAATGGCCATCGTCACACCGAGAGTACCGCATTCCATAGAAGCTACGAAAGGAATAGTCGCATCCGGGATATCGTAGATACCTTTACCTTGGAGTTGCTGATCGAGTTCTTCCAGAGCAATCTGTTGCATCTGACTAGGATTACGTCGAGCGTTATAAATCCGATCTTTATATTGACTCATTGTGGTGTCTCTTGATTAGGATTTTGGGTAGTTGTAGGAGCCGGAGCTTGTTTGATGTTACCAGCTTTCATAGCTTCGTACTCACTCTTAGGTACCCACCATTCCAGTTCCATGTTGATTGGATTGATGCGAGGGTATGCCCGATAGTTGAAGTATGCTTTCTCCCAAGGGTATAATAGATGCATCACGTTCTCACGATTCTCATCTTTCATTGCCGAGTTAAAGTCTTGTTGCAAGTCATTAAACTCAAAGATCAGAATGTGGTCGTAAGTAGTAACACCATTACAACGGTAACTAAAGTTTAACTGACTTGAAATAACTTGTGAGGCTGTTTCCGAACCGTCACCGGTATAGTTAGCAATCTCACCTGTTGGGGCATTCTCTGGTGTCGCTGCACCACATGCAAAGATACGTGTAACGTAGGTACGAGTCTGGTCCATAACCAGTCGATAGATTCGAGTATCGTAATCACGTTCGTTCATCATCACGAGTTCAGGATAAGGCATAGTACGACCTTCCTTACCTAGACCTTGTGCTAACAACCACATGTAATGCATCAGTGTTACGGGGTCACCTTCTACGTTCCTATAAGTTGCTTGGAGCGTGAAAGTTTCGTACTGGTATGGTACGTCATCTACATATGCCATCGAGTCGCGGTAAATACCTGCAGCAGTCGTGGACATGTTAATAGTGAAGTCTGGCCAACCATTTAATGAAATAAGGTTGTTAGATAGAATGGGAATAAAAGGAGACAATGGGTCAACCATTGAAGACTTAAGTGCGTTTTCTGCTTGAGTAGCAGACCATGGATCGAGTGTTACTCGTACCATTCTTTCGAGGCAATCTTGGTCTTCCCGTAACAACATAGACAACCTTCGGTCAACCATGCAGTTATCGTATGATAAATTGAACAGCGGTTTCGTAAAGAACGTATAACCATGGTTCTCAGTGTTTTGTAGGAGCGGAGCATTTCGCCCTAAAATGTTGATGCCGAACGCCGCGTTGCTCAGTGCCTGGTTGCGCGGGACTTGTCCAATATTTTGTGCAATTTTCTCGATGTAACTATTTACTGACATTTTAACACTCTCTATTTTCTAAAAGGAAGAGACACATGGTAGCTCCAGTTTTAGCAGCTGCAACTGCAGTCGCTACGTCCACCGCTGCTCAAGTCGCCGGTAACGCGCTGATGCAGACAGTATTCAACCTGGCTAAGAATGGCATGCAAGTTTCTTCGCTTGCCGACCTTACCAAACCAGCACGTGTAGAACCACTGGCCATCGTCGATTCGACTTTGATGGAACAGCCCTACATGGTTTCGTTACTCAAGCTGGCAACTTCTAACTTCGCGGGTTACTACCTGCAAGCGGTAAACATGATCCTGGGCGTAGGCCGAATCGATACCCTGAAGGTATTGGACTCCCTGAACCCTGATCGTACCCTGGGCTTCGACTACAACAAGATGTCGACCAAATCCAGTAATGAATGCTTTGCTGCTTCTGCTTATGACCCACGTGTCTATGCTAACGGTCTACCATCTCTGGAAAGCTTCACCCGTCGTATTCGTCCATCCCTGTTGTTCTCGCTTGAAGCATTCGATGATGACATGGTCAAGAAAATTGACGAGAAGATCGATCAAGGTATTGACTCCATTAACAAACGTGGCCAAGACGCAGTTGATGCAGGTTGGGGCGAAGGCGCCAATCCTAAAGGCGGTATGTCTGTTGGTGACAACAAAATTCACGAGATCGAAAACCTCGCAGTTGGTAAACTGTTGAACGTTGAGATCACTGACGGTACTAAAACCGCTAAGCTCCCAGTTCTGATCCGTATGATCCCGGCGGCTGTACCACCTTCGTCGTTGGTTCATATGTTTAGTGCTGGCGGACGCGATAGCTGGGCACAACGTATGTTCATGGTACAAACCGGCCAGATCAAATTCTGGCGTGACTTTGTACTGGGCCAAGACATGATCGACGAGCATTTCCGTGCTCTGATGAATGACAAGTCGGGCGTGTTCAAGATGATCACTGACCGTCGTCGCAACAACTCGCAGAAAGCTCTGCAGACTGGCCGTGTGTCTATCGCTGATGCTTCTAACGTTGCAATCGTTTCTTCTGAAACCCTGAAGATGGCTACTGGTAAGTTGTTCGGTAAGATCGAACAAGAATCCGTACGTAAGGCTATCTTTGATAATAGCTACCTGCTGATGCTGATCGTTGTTGACGAACGCTGGCAGCGTGTACAGATCTGGCACCGTGGTGTTGATCTGGCTACTACCCACAAGTTCGAAGAAATCGAACGGATGGAAAAATCGAAAGGCCCTGACATCACCGAAATGTTCAAGATGTTCAGTCGCTCCATGCAAACCAATCTGTAATAAAGGACAGCCACAATGAGACTGCTCGAATACGTAGGTTCCTTAGCTCCTTTCAAAGAGCGTAAGGATCTGCTTAACCAAATCGCTGACCTGGAAGATGAATATGATTCCACGGTGGCTCCCCTGCTTTCAGAAGTCCGTGACCTGATCCTGTCTATTGAAGTTAAATCTCAGATTGGTCAGAAGTACATTGGTTCCATGCAACGGATAGTTAACTACCGTGGTAACTTCCTGGAACTGTTCTTCAAGTCGATGGAAACCGTTCGTGGTAACCTCGGCCTAGTCGTACAAGAAATCCGTCGTCTGTTTGCTTTCCAATTCACCAACACTAACTTGACAATCAACCGTGCTAACATTCTGAAGTACGTTGATGCTCTGAGTTTCTACATCCGTTGGGGTCGTAAGTTCATGCTGTTCTTGGTTACCCAAGAATGTCAAGCGCGCGGTAAAGCTTCTCCGTCGCATTGGTCACCTGCTGAAACCGATTGGGTTCAATCCAACATGGATCAATTCATCGGCCTGTATCCAGCAATGATTCTGAATCCTAATGAACTGAAACAAAAGTTCAACCAAGCTTCGGATGCTGAGATCAACGCAGAGACTTACGATCTAGCTACCCGTTCGTTGGGTGATGCTAAGATGGACCCACTGCGGATGTCTGGTTTCTCTCCACAACAGAACCCGTTCCTGACACTCGGCAAATACATTGCTGAATGGCGTATTGCTCGGTACAAGGC
>RCUK01000113.1_pt1 | contig 98142 bp, 101 predicted proteins | sample 2166381 | NCBI WGS metagenome assembly RCUK01 (sample SAMN09932809, study PRJNA488358) | compost metagenome | isolation source: compost soil in an enriched community | place: Germany: Experimental Botanical Garden | reverse complement strand
ACACGCTGATGATCTTCTGCCCTTCGTGCATCAGATCGTGAATGGTCAACAGCGACACCAGCGCCGAGTTCTTGATCAGCGCGATGAACTCGTTGCCCAGCGGCGGAATCATGCGCACCACTGCCTGCGGCAGGATGATGATGCGCATGGCCTGGCCCGAGGACATGCCCAGCGAACGCGCCGCCTCCGTCTGGCCGCGGTCCACGGACTGGATGGCGCCTCGGACGATTTCCGACACGTAGGCGCCCGAGTACATGCCCAGGCCCAGAACCCCGCAGGCGAATGCCGGAAGGGTCACGCCAAAGTGGGGCAAGCCGAAGAACCAGATGAACAGTTGCACCAGCAAGGGCGTGCCGCGAAACAGCAGCAAATACGTGCTGCACAGACCGTAGACGACCTGCCGGCGCGGATTGAGCCGGCCCACGCCGACCAGGAGCCCGATGACGCACGCCAGCAGCAAGGCGCCGGCGGTCACCTCGATGGTGACCAGCGCGCCGCCCAACAGCGCGTCGAAGTCGGCGAAGACGGGAGAAAAGTCCAGGTTCATTTCTTGGGCGCCTCGAACCACTTGTTCACGATGGCCTGATAGCTGCCGTCGGCCTTCAGCTTTTGCAGCGCGGCGTTCAGATCGCGCGTCAGCTCGGGCTTGTTCTTGGGCACGGCGATGCCGTAGTCCTCGGTCGTCACCTGGTCGTTCAGCACGGTCAAGCCCGTGGTGTTCTGCGCAAACAGCTTGGCGGCGGGCTTGCCCGTCACCGCGGCGTCGGCGCGGCCGATCTGCACCAGGTTGAACATCTCCTGGTTCTTTTCAACCTCTACGCGCTGCACCGCCGGGAAGTGGTCCTTCAGGTAGTTCACCGACTTCGTGCCCACCTGCACCGAGACCTTGCGGCCGTCCAGGTCCTTCAGGGTCTTGATGGGACCATCCGCCTTGGTCAGCACCACCAGGCCACCCGCGTAGTAGGGGTCGGTGAAATCCACGACCTTGCTGCGCTCGGGCGTGATGTAGATGGCGGACACGGCGATGTCCGCGCGGCCGGCCTGCAAGGCGGGGATGAGTCCCTTGAAGTCGATGTCGATCCATTCGACTTTCTTGCCCATCGCGCCGGCCAGGGCTTCGACCAGTTCGATGTCGAATCCGGTGCGCTTGCCGTCCTTCACGAACTCCATCGGCGGGAAGGTGGCGTCGGTGACGGCGCGGATGGTTTCCTGGGCGTGCGCGGCGCCGGCGGCCCAGGCCAGGCTCAAGGTCAGGGCGGCGGTCAGCAGTGTGCGGCGAGTGGTCATGGTGAGTCCTATGGATGTGGATACGGCGATGAGTACGGCGATCGGTGCGGCTAGGAACGGGCTAAAAGGTGAAGCGTGCAATTCGGCAATTCGGTATGCGTCGGAACATGGCCGTCAGTGGGCTTTCAATCGGTCCGAGATGCGGCGGGCGGCCGCCACGGTCATCTCGATCAGCGCGTCCGGACGCTGCAAGGCCCGCGTGGACGGCGCCATCAGGGTGATCGACCCGACCGCCTGGTTGGCGCGCTGGAAGACGGGAACGCTGACTCCCCAGACGCCGGCATCGACTTCGCTGTCGGTCACGGCATATCCCTGGGCGCGGATGGCTTCCAGTTCGTCGGCCAGCCGCGCGCCGTCCACCCCCGCCTCGGCGGCCAGATAGGCCAGCGCGGCCTGCTGCCGGGCAAGCGGCATGAAGGCCAGCAGGGACTTGGCCGATGCGCCGCGCGCCAGGGGCAGTCCGCGGCCCTTGGTGAACGAACAACGCAGCGGGTGCTGGCTTTCCACCATGTCCAGACAGACCGCCTGATCCTTGACCGCCACGAGCAGGCCGATGGTTTCGCCGGAGGCCGCCGCCAGCGCCGCCATGTCGGGCTGCGCTTCGTGGATCAGGAAAGACGACTGGTCAAAGCCCCAGGCCAGCTGCACGCAGAGCGGCCCCGGCCCGTACTCACCTTCGTGTTCGGCGACGAAGCCCCAGCGCTTGAGCAGCGCGACCTGCCGGTACAGCGTGCTTTGCGCCAGGCCGGTTTTCTCGGCCAGCGCGGCAATGCTGAGCGGGCCGTCGTGCCGGGCCAAGGTGGCCAGCACATACAGGACACGATCCGCGCCCGCCCCTACCGACATATCGGACATAACAATTCAACTCCCGGCAATATGGCGGCAAGATTATCAATTTATGGTTTTGAGCCTTCAAAATTTTCCCACTCACTGAGAATTACAAGGGAAAACCCCGTAATCCAGGCGTAAAAAAACCCGCCAGTGGCGGGTTTTGAGCCGGGCGGAATCCGCCGCGAGCGGCAGGTTACGGCGCCGCGGGCTTGTCGTAATTGGACAGGCCCACACCCGACACGCCCTGCACGCCGGACTTGTCGGCCGGCGCCTTGGCCGCCGCACCCGACGCACCCTGGGGCTCGGCAGGCGCGGCGGGCACGGCCGCGGCCTTCTCCTGCACGCCCCCCTGCGCCGCCGCGCGGCGCTTGCGCTTGGCGTCCTCTTGCTGGGCAATCATGGTTTTCAGTTCCGCGGCCAGCGCCTCGGATTTGCCGGTGGCCGCCCAATCCGATGCGTCCTGGCCCTTGGTGTCCTGGGTCGTCACATCGGCGCCCGACTTGATCAACAGATCCACCATGGGCTGGCGGCCCGACAGGGCCGCCATCATCAAGGGCGTCTCGCCATTGGGCGCCGGCGCATTGACCATGGCCTTGTTCGCCAGCAACAGGCGGGCCATCTCCAGTTGGCCCTTGGACGCGGCATAGTGCAGCGGCGTCCAGCCCAGGCGATTGACCTTGGCGCCACGCGCGATGAGCTTCTTGGCGCGCTCGGTCTGTCCGGCGATGGCCAGGTACATCAGCGGGGTTTCGCCCGCGGGGTTCTCGGCATTCACGTCGGTGCGCTTGTCCGCCGCCAGCACGTCGAACACCTTCCACGCCCCGTCCACCACGGCCCGCATGATGGCCGGCTGGCCGTTCTTGTACCGCACATTGGGGTCGGCGCCCTGCGCCAGCAGGCTCTTGATGTCATTGGGGTAGTCGTTGGCGACGTAGACCCACCAGTCGGCGGAATTGGCGGCCTGGGCGGCCGGCGCGGCCAGCCCCAAGGCCAGCGCCAGCAGGCTCCCGCGGCAGCACGACAGGAAGGCGTTTTGGGCAGATGCGCGACGGTTGGCCATGGGAATCCTCGAAATATTTAATAAATCAGATTAATTTACTTCTTTATCTTATTGAAAAGATTGAAGAAATTATCGGTAGAGGCACGCGCAACCTCGGCGGCGGATATGCCTCGGAGTTCCGCGATCTTCTCGGCCACGTGGATCACCTTGGACGGATCGTTGAGCTTGCCGCGGTACGGCACGGGGGCCAGATAAGGCGAGTCGGTTTCGATCAGCAGGCGGTCCAGCGGCACCTTGGCGGCCACCTCGTGAACGATCTGCGCGTTCTTGAACGTCACGATGCCAGACAGCGAAATATAGAAATTCTGGTCCAGCGCGGCCTGCGCGACTTCCCAGGTTTCGGTGAAGCAGTGCATGACCCCGCCGGCCTCGGCCGCCTTCTCCTCGCGCAGCATGCGCACCGTGTCCTCGGCGGACGAACGCGTGTGGACGATGAGCGGCAGGCCGGCGTCGCGCGCCGCGCGGATATGGCGGCGAAAACGCTCGCGCTGCCAGTCCAACGGTTCGGACAAACGGTAGTAGTCCAGGCCGGTCTCGCCGATGGCGACGACTTTCGGGTGCTGGGCCAAACGCACCAGCTCTTCGGGCGTCGGATCCGGCGTGTCCTCGTAGTCGGGATGCACGCCCACCGAGGCCCAGAGCGTGGGCTGCGGCTCGACCAGCGACATCAGCCCCGGCCATTCCGGCATGTTGACGCTGACCACCAGCGCGTGGGTGACCTGATTGGCCGCCATGCGGTCAAGAATGGCAGGCAGATCGGCCGCCAGTTCCGGGAAATTCAAATGACAGTGGGAATCGACGTACATGGTGAGTCTGGGTGAGCTTACGCCTGGCAGGATAGCACCACGCGTTGCAGCGTGGCGTGGGCGAACAGCTTGGCGTTCAAGGGGTGCGTGGCCAGTGCGCGCTGGCGCGTCAGCCAGCGCGCGGCCTCTGCCACGCGGGCGGTGTTCATGCGGGCGGCCACCTGCGCCACGCCCGCCGAGAGCGCCGGAAAGTACCGCACGGGCGCGCCGGCGCTGGCCAGCATCAGATCCGTATACAGCCTTTGCAGCGCATCGATCCATTCGGCGGCGGCAACCTTTTCCAGGGACTCGGCCAGCGTGCCCACATCGGGCGCCTGGCCCTTGGCCAGGGGTCCGATCAATTGGGTCAGCCATGGCGGACAAGCGGTTTCGCCGGATTGCGCCAGACGCAGCGCGGCCAGCGGCGCGCCGCCGGCCGCGGCCAGCCATTCGCGCGCGGGCTCCACGTTCTGGTCGCGCAGCCACTGCAGCGCGGTATCCGCATCCGGGGCTGGCAGCGGCAGGCGGCGGCAGCGCGATACCAGGGTCGGCAACAGCCGGTCCGGCGCGTCCGCCACCAGCAGGAAAACCGTGTGGGGAGGCGGCTCCTCCAGCACCTTCAGCAAGGCGTTGGAAGACACCACATTCAGCGCATGGGCCGGATACAGCAGCGCCACGCGCCAGCCGCCGCGGTGCGTCGCGGTGTTGAACCACGACTCCAGCGAACGGATCTGATCGATGCGGATTTCCTTGGACGGCGCCCGCTTGGCGGTGCCGGACGGCGGCTCGGCGTCTTCGGCCTGTTCGGCCGCATCGGCGCCCTCTTCCACGGCCACGGCCTCGGGGCGGATGCGGCGCAGGTCGGGATGGTTGCCGCTGGCGAACCAGGCGCAGGCCGCGCAATGGCCGCAAGCCAGGCCGTTTTCGGGCGTCTCGCACAGCAGGCTGGCCGCCGCCGCGATCGCGAAGTCCAGCTTGCCGATGCCGGCCAGCCCATGCACCAGCCAGGCATGCGCAAAGCGGTCGCGATTGCCCAGCCAGGCGTGCGCGGTCTCCATCTGCCAGGGCAGGAACTGGGGTGCGCTCATGCCGGGACAGCCAGCAACTCGCGCAGCCCGGCTTCGAGTTCGGTACGGATCTGGTCGATGGACCGCGTGGAATCCACGATATGGATGCGGCCCGGATCGGCCTTGGCACGGGCGTGATAGGCCTGGCGGGTGCGTTCGAAAAACGCCGCGCCTTCGCGCTCGAAGCGGTCCGGCTCGCGGGCATCGGCCAGACGCGCCCGCGCCACTTCCAGCGGCACATCGAACAGCCAGGTGCGGTCGGGACGCCCGGCGCGCATCCAGTCTTCCAGGACGGCAACGCGCTCGGCGCCCAATTCCCGTCCGCCGCCCTGATACGCGTAGGTGGCGTCGGTGTAGCGGTCGCAGACCACCCAGGCGCCGCGCTGGAGCGCGGGTTCGATCACCTGGCGGGCGTGTTCGCAGCGGGCCGCGAACATCAGCAGGGTCTCGGTGTCCAGGCCCATGGGGTCGGCCAACAGCAGCACTCGCAGCTTTTCGCCCAGCGGCGTGCCGCCGGGCTCGCGGGTTGAGACGACTTCAAGCCCTTGCGCGCGCAGAAAATCGGCGATCCAGGCGGTATGCGTGCTCTTGCCCGCGCCGTCCACGCCCTCGAGCGTGATGAAGCGTCCGCGTGCGGTCATTGATCTTGTCCTTGTGCTGGTTCGGGTTGCGGTTCCGGGGCCGGGTCCGGGATCGAGGCGGGGGGCCCAGCCGGCGCGGCCGGCGCCGGAGCTGGCGCCGGCGCCGTGGCGGGACTGGAACGCCCAAGGATATAGCGCGAAACGTTGCGATTGTGCTCGGACAGGTTGACCGAGAATTCACTGGTGCCGTTGCCGCGGGAGACGAAAAAGAGGTACTTGTGCTGCTCGGGCTGTACCGCCGCCAGTAGCGCGGCGCGGCCGGCGGCCGCGATCGGTGTGGGCGGCAGGCCCGGGCGCGTGTACGTATTCCACGGAGTGTCCGTCTGCAGATCGCGCTTGCGGATGCGGCCCTGGTAGGCATCGCCCATGCCGTAGATCACGGTGGGATCCGTCTGCAGCAGCATGCCGATCTTCAGCCGGTTGGCGAACACGCCCGAAACACGGCGGCGGTCCGGCCCATGGCCGGTTTCCTTTTCAATGATGGATGCCAGCACCAGCGCTTCATAGGGCGTGGCCACGGCCAGGTCGGACTGGCGCTTGGCCCAGGTGTCGTTGAGGATGCGCTGGCCCTCCTGGTAGGCGCGGCGCAGCAGGTCGTAATCGGTGCTGCCCGGCGTGAAGACATAGGTATCCGGAAAAAACAGCCCCTCGGGATGCTTGACGTCCGATCCCAGGCGCTCCATCAGGGCTTCATCGTCGATGTCGCCCAGCGTCTGCTTGACGTCGGGATTCTCGCGCAGCGCCTGGCGGATCTGGCGGAACGTCCAGCCCTCCAGAAAGGTGATCTGGCGCTGCGTCATGTCGCCGCGCGCCATCCGCTGCAGCAGCAGCCAGGGCGTATCGCCGTTGATCGCCTGATAGCCGCCCGCCTTCATCAGCTTGTCCTGCTCGGACAGGCGCGCCATCCAGACGAAACCCGGTTCCCAGATGGGCACCCCGGCCGCATTCAGCGCACGCGCGACCGTGCGCGGACTGCTGCCCGGGTCCACTACAAAGTCGATCTTGTCGGCCGGCAGTTGCAGGGGCCGGTGCATCCAGGTCCAGGCGGCGCCCACCGCGGCGGCGGCGGCCAGCACGATGAGCAGGAGAGGCCATAAAACGAAATATCGGAGTCGCTTCTTCATAAGTCCTGGAAGTTTAATGGATCGCGCGGCCTTCCCGGTCCACAACAGGGGCCGGAACGCGCGGCACGCCCCTTCGCGTGTCGGGGGCATGGTCTTTCCGGCGGAGGAACGCGGCTATCATCAACACTTTGATGACGCGATAACCCCGCCGCCATGCACGCCTTTTATTCTTCGATCCCCGTCCGCGCCGAAGGTTGCGCGCAATGCGCGCCGCTGGAAGATCTTCTGGTCTTCACCGCCGCCGGCGCCGATGCCCTGAGCTTTCTGCACGGCCAACTCACGCAGGACGTCACGGGCCTGACGCCCGATGCCGCCCGCCTGGCCGGCTACTGCACCGCCAAGGGCCGGCTGCTGGCCACGCTGGTGATGTGGCGCGGCGCCACCGCCGACGCCGACGACGCCCCGCAGTTCTACGGACTGGTCCGCCAGGACTTGTCCCAGGCCCTGCTCAAGCGCCTGTCGATGTTCGTGCTGCGCGCCAAGGTCAAGCTGGCCGCCGCGCCGCTCCATGTGGCCGGCGTTCAGGCCGCGCCGGAACAGGCCGCCGCGCTCGAAGCCCTGTCCGGCGCCCTGCCCCGCAGCCCATGGCAGCGCGTGGATCTGCCGTCCGGCACGTGGATCGCCGCGCCGTCGGCCGACACGCGCCTGCGCTGGTGGTGGATCGCGTCCGACGCGCAACTGGAACAATCCGCCGCCCTGGTCCCGGCGCTCGGCCTGGCGCCCGCCGAACACTGGCACGCGGCCGATCTGGCCGCGGGCATTCCCTGGATTTCCTCGGCCACGCAGGACGTCTTCATCCCGCAGACCGTCAATCTGGACCTGATCCAGGGCGTCAGCTTCACCAAGGGCTGCTATCCCGGCCAGGAAGTCGTGGCCCGCAGCCACTATCGCGGCACCGTCAAGCGGCGCATGGCGTTCGGCACGGTTGCCGGATCCAGCCTGCAGGACGCGGCGCTCGCCGGCGTGGATGTGTTCGACGCGGCGCAGCCTGGGGAGCCCATCGGCCGCGTGGTGCAGGCCGCCAGCGACCAGGGCATCGTGTCGGTGCTGTTCGAAACCACGCTGGCCGCGCTGCCGGACGGCGATCTGCGCCTTAGTTCCGCCGACGGCCCGCGCATCGCCGCCGCGCCGCTGCCCTACTCGATCACCCCGTAAGGCCAGGCGCCCGGTCCTAGACCGCCACACCGAACAGCGCGCCGACGCCCGCCGTCACCGCCATTGCGGCCGCCCCCAGCACCGTCACGCGTAGCGCGGCGGGCAGCTTGGGCGCGCCGCCGGCCTTCGCGGCCATCGCGCCCAAGGCCGCCAGGCAGATCACGGACCCGCCGATCACCCAGCCGATAAGTTGCGGCACGGGCGCCGTCGCCGCCACGGCCAGTGGCACCGCGGCGCCTCCGGCGAACGACGCGGCCGATGCCAGCGCCGCCTGCACAGGCTGGGCACGGTTGTGGATGGAGATGCCGAGTTCATCGCGCGCATGTGCGTCAAGCGCGTCGTGGCTCGTCAGTTGGCGCGCGACCTGCGCCGCCAGATCGCGCGTCAGCCCGCGGGCCACATAGATATCGATCAGCTCTGCCAGCTCTTCACGGGAATTGCGCTTGAGCGAGCGCTGCTCCAGCCGCAGATCGGCGGCTTCGGTGTCGGCCTGGGACCGCACCGATACGTATTCTCCGGCCGCCATCGACAGCGCGCCCGCCACCAGGCCCGCCACGCCGGACGTCAGGATGGCGCCGTGAGAGGCCTGGGCCGCCGCGACCCCGGTGATCAGGCTGGCCGTGGACACGATGCCGTCGTTTGCGCCCAGCACCGCGGCGCGCAGCCAGTTGCTGCGAAAAATTCGATGATGTTCTTTTGCAGGCATTGCCGGAAATCCATGCGACGCGCGAGAAGCGCGTGGCCCGCCCGGCCAGCCGGCCGGACGCGCCACGCGCGGAATTCATCGCGGCGTCACGCGCACCGCGGTAAGCAAGCCTATCACGCACAGCGTCGCCTGCTCGCCATCGTACGCATGCATCTCGACCTGACAGACCGACAGGCGCTTGCCCGGCTTGACCACGCGGCCGCTGGCGACGAAACGGTCGCCCTTGGCGGGCGCCAGGAAGTTCATCTTGAACTCCGAGGTCAACACGTCCTCGCCCGGCCCGAACAGCGTGAACGCGGCGTAGCCGCCCGCGCTGTCGGCGATCGTGGTGGAAATGCCTGCATGCAGGAATCCGTTCTGCTGGCACAGGTCTGCCCGGTACGGCAGGACGATGTCCACCCGGCCCGGCTCCACCACGTCCAGGTCCGCGCCCAGCAGGGCCATGATGCTCTGCTGGCCGAAACTGGCCCTGACCCGCCCGGCGGGGTCCGTGGACGGCTGGTGTTCCGCCATGTCAGTCCTGCTCGCGCTTGACCAGGTTGACGATGCTGGAGAAATCCAGCTTGCCGGATCCGCCCGAGCTGTGCAGCGAATACAGATTGCGCGCCAGTTCGCCCAGCGGAATCGACGCGCGCGCCGACAGGGCCGCCTCGGCCGCCAGGCCCAGGTCCTTGAGCATCAGGTCCACGCCGAAACCGCCCGCGTAGCCCTTGGAGGCCGGCGCATGGTCCATCACGCCCGGCCAGGGGTTGTAGAGTTCGGTGGCCCAGTTGCGCCCCGAGCTCTTGGCGATGATGTCCGACAGCACCTTGGGATCCAGGCCGTTGGCCACGCCCAGCGCCAGCGCCTCGGAGGTGCCCGCCATCAGGATGCCAAGCAGCATGTTGTTGCAGATCTTGGCCACCTGGCCGGCGCCCGCCGGACCCGCGTGGAAAATGTTCTTGCCCATCTTCTCCAGCACGGCGCGGGCGCGTTCCAGCGCGGGAGCCGTGCCACCCACGATGAAGGTCAGCGTTCCCGCTGCCGCCCCGCCGGTGCCGCCCGAGACGGGCGCGTCGATCATGGCGATGCCGCGCACCTCGGCAGCCTGGGCCACCTTGCGCGCCGAGTCCGGCGCGATGGTGCTGCATTCGATGACCAGCGCGCTGGACGGGATCTTGCCCAGCAGGTCTTGATCCAGGTACAGGCCTTCCACGTGCTTGCTGGCCGGCAGCATGGAAATCACCACCTCGGCGCCCTTGACCGCTTCGGACGCGGACGCCGCCGCCGTGGCGCCGGCGTCGGTCAGCAGCTTGACGGCTGCCGGCACCAGGTCGAAGACCTTCAGGCTGTGGCCGGCCTTGACCAGATTCAATGCCATGGGCGCGCCCATGTTGCCCAAACCGATAAACGCGATGCTGCTCATGATGTCTTGTCTCCTGTTGCTATTGCTGTAGGTATGGATCCATCGTGACCTGCGTGGCGGGGAGCGGCTGGCCCGCGGGCCAGCCGGCCGGTCAGCGCCCTTCCTGGCCCAGGTCGGCCAGCGGATGCGGCTCGCCCTCTGGCCACGGTTCTTCAAAGAACTTCTGCACCCAGGCGTCCGTCGCCATGTCGATGACGGCGGGATTCCAGCGCGGCGTCTTGTCCTTGTCGATCAGCAGCGCGCGGATGCCCTCGGCGAAATCGCCGTGCGCCGTGCAGGCCAGCGCCGCAACGTATTCGGCGCGGAACACGTCGTCCAGCGAACGCAGGCGCGTGCGCTGCTGCAACGCGAAGGCCAGGCGCACCGAGCCAGGCGAACCCGCCAGCATCGTATTTGCCGCCCGCGCCAGCCAGGGATCTTCGTGGCCCTTCAACAGCGCCAGTTCCTCGAAGATCTCGTCCAGCCGGTTGCCGTTGCACAGATTGTTGATCAGGAACGAATGCTGGCGCAGCGGGCCCGGGTCCAGCGGCGTGCGCGGCTCCAGCGCCGTCAGCGCGCGGCGCAGCAGGCCGTCATTGATGGAGCGCGGAGGAATGGCGCCATCGGCCGCGCCCGTGGCCTGGCCGGCCCAGGGCTGCTCTTGCAGCGAGGCCAGCAGCGCCGGCCAGTCGGCATGGTTCAGGCGGAAGTCCGCCAGGCCCGCGAAGAATGCGTCGGCGGTGTTCAGTTGCGCGCCCGTCAGCGCCAGGAACACGCCGCTGCGGCCCGGCATGCGGTTCAGCAGCCAACTGCCCCCGACGTCCGGGAACAGGCCGATGGAGACTTCGGGCATGGCCAGGCGCGAACTTTCGCTGACGACGCGATGGCTGGCGCCCATCATCAATCCGATGCCGCCGCCCATGACGATGCCGTGGCCCCAGCACAGCACGGGCTTCGGATAGGTGTGGATGCGATAGTCCAGCCTGTATTCGTGCTCGAAGAAGCGGCGCGCGTAAGCGTTGCTCCAGCCGGGCCTGCCCGCGTTTTCGGTCATGCTGCGGTACAGGCCGTGCAGGTCGCCCCCCGCGCAGAACGCCTTTTCGCCGGCGCCCTGCAGCACCACCAGGGCAACGCCCGGGTCGCGGGCCCAGGCGTCCAGGCGGTCCGCCAACAGGTCCACCATTTCCAGCGACAGGCCGTTCAGGGTCTGCGGCGCGTTCAGCGTCGCGATCCCGAAGCGCATTCCATTGGCGGCGGATCTTTCTTCGAACAACACCGGTGCATTCATCTTATGTCGGCTCCTTTTTCCAACAATTGGCGGGCAATGATCACGCGCATGATCTCGTTGGTGCCCTCCAGAATCTGATGAACGCGAGTATCGCGCACCAGACGCTCCAAGGGATAGTCTTTCAGGTAACCGTAGCCGCCATGAATCTGTTGCGCATCCAGGCAGATCTGGAAGCCCATGTCGGTGGCGAAGCGTTTGGCCATCGCGCAGTAGGTCGCCGCATCCGCCGCGCCGGCATCCAGCTTGCATGCCGCCAGGCGGACCATCTGGCGTGCCGCGACCAGATGCGTGGCCATGTCCGCCAGCTTGAACTGCAGCGCCTGGAACTCCGCCAGCCGGCGGTTGAACTGGCGGCGTTCGTCCATGTAGCGGCGGGCGGCGTCCAGCGCGCCCTGCGCCGCGCCCACCGAGCAGGTGCCGATATTGATGCGGCCGCCGTCCAGGCCTTTCATGGCGATCTTGAATCCCTCGCCTTCCTCGCCCAGCCGGTTGGCGGCCGGCACGCGGACATTTTCGAAGGTGATGGGGCGTGTGGACTGGCTGTTCCAGCCCATCTTTTCTTCCTTGCGCCCGTACCCGATGCCCTCGCTGTCCGCGGGAATGGCGAACGCGCTGATGCCGCCCGCGCCTTCGCCGCCCGTGCGCGCCATGACCACCAGCAGGTCCGTGTCGCCGCCACCGGAGATGAAGGCCTTGGCGCCATTGACGACATACTCATCGCCCTGGCGCTGCGCGCGCGTGGACAGGGATGCGGCGTCGGAGCCCGCGCCCGGCTCCGTCAGGCAGTAGGACGCCAGCTTCTCGCCGCTGGCCAGCAATGGGCCCCAGGCGTCGCGCAGTCCGGGCTGGCCCCACTTCCCGACCATCCAGGTGGCCATGTTGTGAATCGTCAGGAACGCCGTGGTGGACGGATCCACCGCCGCCATTTCCTCGAACACCAGCGTGGCGTCCAGGCGCGGCAGTCCCAGGCCGCCGATATCCTCGCTGGCGTAGATGGCGCAAAAGCCCATTTCGCCCGCCCGGGCGAACGCCTCGCGCGGAAAAATGCCCTCGGCGTCCCAGCGCGCGGCGTGGGGGGCCAGCTCGCCCTCGGCATAGTCGCGCGCGGCCTGCGCGAACGCGCGCTGCTCGTCGGTCAGTTCCAAGTCCACAGCCTGTCTCCTGTTGTATTGAGTATTGTCTGTTGGCGTTGCTGCCGTCTCGTGAACGCCAGCGCGTCGATTTTGACATGACGTTGACGTAAACGTAAGCGGGAACCCGGCTTTATGTTACGCCGGAAGCGGCGGCGCGCTTTGTCTTATTGATGACAATGTAGGGGGCTGGCCGGAGCGGCCCGCCGGGGGCCTGTGCGGCGTTCCCGAGACGGCCCGCGCGCCGTGCCGGCCGTCTTCGGGAACGGCCAGGCGCCTGTTCAGGCTACAGCAGGCCGGCGGGGCGCACCCTGCCGTTTCTGGCCGTCTTGGCGCGACGGTGCTCCGCGCGGCGGCGGCGCGATTCCTTGGGATCGAAGCTCAGGCCGCGGTAGATTTCCACGCGGTCGCCCTCGGCCAAGCGGGCGCCCGGCTCGGTGGCGCGGCCAAAGATGCCCACTCCCCGTTCCCAGGGCTGAACGACCGGGAAGGCCTTTGCAAAGCCGCTGGCCGCCAGCGCGTCCTGGACGGTGGCGCCGTCGGGCAAGCGCAGTTCGCGCAGCCACACGTGTCCAGGCAAGGCGTAGCAGACGATGACGCCGATCTGCCCCGCCCCGGACGGCTCATTCGCCATACTTGGCCTGCGCGCGCTTGGTGAAGGAATCGATGAAGCTGGTGGCGATGCGATTGAACACCGGCCCCACCACCATTTCCAGCGCACGGTTGGAAAACGCGTATTCCATGGTGAACAGCACCTTGCAGGCGTCTTCGGCCAGGGGCTGGAACACCCAATGGCCCACCAGGCTGGAAAACGGGCCATCCACCAGTTCCAGGTCGATCCTGTCGGGATAGACGTGCGTATTGCGCGTGGTGAAGCGCTGCTTCATCCCCGCAAAACTGATCAGAATGGAAGCCTGCATGCCGTGTTCGTTGCGGGTCTGCACCTCGGCGCCGCCACACCACGGCATGAACTCGGGGTACTTCTCCACGTCGGCAACCAGGTCGAACATCTGGGCGGCGCTGTAAGGCACCAGGACGGATCGTTGTACTTTGTGCATCGACTATCGCAAATGGCTAGAATGGCAAGATTTTACCGGCACAGCACGGCCTGCACCTAACCGCAGGCAAAAGCATCGGATTCGAAGCCAAGTCTGGGAAAAGAAACCCGGAAGAAACCCGGAAGAAACCCGGAAGAAGCCGGGAAGAAGCCGGGAAGCCCCCGGGGAAGCCCCCTAGAAGAACTCCGCCCCGGATCCCTGCCAGGACGCCCAAGCAAAAAGGCTTTATGAGCATTATCGACAATCGCAAGGCCACGCACGACTATTTCATCGAAGACCGCTACGAGGCTGGCCTTGTCCTGCAAGGCTGGGAAGTCAAGGCGATCCGCGATGGCCGCGTGCAGCTCAAGGAAAGTTACGTCATCGTGCGCGATGGCGAACTGTACCTGTTGGGCATGCATGTCAGCCCCCTGCCCACGGCCTCCACCCATATCCACCCCGACGCCATGCGCACGCGCAAGCTGCTGCTCAAGGCCGAGGAAATCAGCAAGCTCATCGGCAAGGTCGAGCAGCGCGGCTACACGCTGGTGCCGCTCAACCTGCACTACAAGAACGGGCGCATCAAGCTCGACTTCGCGCTGGGCCGCGGCAAGAAGCTGTTCGACAAGCGCGACACCGCCCGCGAAAAGGACTGGGCGCGCGAAAAAGAACGCATCATGAAGCACGACACCCGCGCGCCCCGCAAGGACAAGGACGATTGATTCACGCGGCCACGGGCAACAGCGGGCGCTCGGCTTCCTGGCCAGGGCCCATCACGCGGTTGCGCCCGGCCGACTTGGCCGCGTACAGCTTGCGGTCGGCCCGCTCGAAGAACACCTGCAGATTCTCGCCGGGCACCCAGTCCTCCACCCCAGCGCTGAACGTATAAGAGATCGTGCTGCCGCCGTGCGCGCAAGGCGTGCGCCGCACCGAATCCAGCAGCCGGTCCGCCACTTCCAGCACCGCATCGCTGCGCATGTCGGCGAACAGCACGCCGAACTCCTCGCCCCCCACCCGCCCCACATGGTCGCCCGTGCGCAGGATCGCCGTGGCCAGCAGGCCGAAGTGGCGCAGCACCGCATCGCCGGCCGCATGGCCGTGCGTATCGTTGATGCGCTTGAAATGGTCGATGTCCAGCAGCAATAGCGTCAGCGGACGCCGCATGCGCAGCGCCTGGGCGCAATACTTCTCGGCCTGCATCCACCACGCCTTGCGCGACATCAGGCCCGTCAGGAAGTCGGTGTTGGCTTCCTGTTCCCGGTCGGCCAGCATGCGGTCATGGATGATCATGATGGTGCCGAGCGTCAGGCATGGCATGACCAGCACGCCCAGCGTCAGGAAGGTGACATTCCACGCCGTGGGTTCCAGGAAGGCCTGGGTGACGGCCAGGTCCATCATGTACACGCCCGCGCGGACCGCGCACACGACGGCCGACAGCATCGCCACTATCCACACGAACCGGTAGCTGTAGCGCGACCGGTGCGCGGGCATGTTGCGCTGGACCGTGACGGCCACGCTCAGCATGAAGCCCATCTGCAGCAGCGACATCGCCACGATGCGCGGCCCGACCCGCCAATCCAGATAGGTGTAGATCACCAGCGCCGACAGCGCCACCAGACAGCCCAGCACCATCAGATGGCGCGGCACGGCCAGGCCCAGCAGCCGGCGCACACCCGAGTAGTACGCGCACAGCGCCAGGGCGATGGCCGCGTTCGGCACCAGCACCGACAGCCACAGCGGCGCATGCGTGTTCTGCAGCGCAAAAGCGGAAAACGCCAACAGCGTGAGCAAGTTGGCGCGTATGGCTTCGCGTATCCCCGCCATCCCGCTGCGCGCCAGGGATCCCAGAACGCACAGGGAAAGCACCCCCGCCAGCGCTGCTATCAGAAGCAAATTAACGGGAGCGATCATGGGCTGGGGCGCCGTGGGGCGCGGTATCAGGTGTTGCGCGTGGACTTCACAATGGTCATGGCGGAGGCGATCATGCCGCCCACGTCGGCCAGGTTGGCCGGCAGGATCAGCGTGTTGCCTTCCTTGGCCACGTTGCCGAACGCCTCGACGTAGCGCTCCGCCACTTTCAGGTTCACCGCTTCCATGCCGCCCGGCTGGCGGACCGCGTCGGCCACCTGCGTGATGGCCTTGGCAGTGGCTTCGGCGATCGCCAGCACCGCGGCGGCCTCGCCCTGCGCCTGGTTGATCTGCGCCTGCTTCTCGCCTTCGGAACGGGCGATCGCGGCTTCGCGTTCGCCGGTGGCGATGTTGATCTGTTCCTGGCGGCGGCCTTCGGACGCGGCGATCAGCGCGCGCTTCTCGCGTTCAGCCGTGATCTGCGCCTGCATCGAACGCAGGATTTCGTTCGGCGGGGTCAAGTCCTTGATCTCGTAGCGCAGCACCTTCACGCCCCAGTTCAGCGCCGCCTCGTCCAGCGACGAGACGATGTTGCTGTTGATGGAGTCGCGCTCTTCGAAGGTGCGGTCCAGTTCCATCTTGCCGATGACCGAACGCAGGGTGGTCTGGGCAAGCTGGGTGATCGCGGAGATGTAGTTCGACGAACCGTAAGAGGCGCGCATCGGGTCCGTGACCTGGAAGTACAGCACGCCGTCCACCTGCAATTGCGTGTTGTCGCGCGTGATGCAGACCTGGCTGGGCACGTCCAGCGGAATTTCCTTGAGCGAGTGCTTATACGAGATGCGCTCGATGAAAGGAATGACGAACCCGGCGCCGGGCGACAGGACGCGGTCGAACTTGCCCAGCCGCTCGACCACCCAGGCATGCTGCTGGGGGACGATGGCGATCGCCCTGATGACGATCAGGATCGCCAGCGCAACGATGACGAGCAGGACGATAGTGGAAGTATCGATCATGATGTAAAGCCTCTTTTCGGATGAATGCGCTGGCGGTATCTGCCGTGCCGGCCAGGACGCCAACGGCTGCCCGCGCCTGGGCGCGAGCCGGTTCTGCTATGCCGAGCCGGACGGGCCCTTGGGGGCCAGCACCAGGATCGAGCCGCGCACTTCGGTAATGATGTGTTCCCCGGCCTGGGGCGGATGCCCCGCCGCCAGCTCGGCCTGCCAATGGGCGCCCCGGTACCAGACGCGCGCCGTGCCGCTTTCGGACCAGGCCTCGACCGGGACGGTCTGGCCGATGTCCAGGATGACGTCGGCGTTGCGGGCCGAATTGACCTCGCGCTTTTTCAGGACGCGGGTCTTGCGCAGCACCAGCAGCCCCAGCAGCAATACCGCGCCGCAGGCCACCAGTTCCCATTGCAGGCCCGCGCTGAACCAGGCGGCGATGCCGCCCGCGGCCAATCCCAGGGCGACCAGCAGCAAATAGAAGGTTCCCGTCGCCAGTTCCCCGATGAGGGCCAGCGCGGCCAATCCCAGCCATATCCACATAGTGTTCAGATCGCCTGTAAGGATGAGTCTTTGAGCGGATTGTACGTATTTCCGGGACGGAACGGGTAAAGCCAATCGCATCATGAACAATGGCGCTGCATTATGATGTGCCTTGGCGCACGCGATCCGCTGGACCGCCGCGCCGTCTCTTCAACGCACACGCCCCCATGACCGCCGCAACTTCTTCTGCTCTTCCCGTCCTGATCCTGCACACCGGCGATCCGGACGACATGCTCAAAAGCCAGTTCGGCGGTTATGCCGAACAACTCGTGCAAGCGGCCGGGCTGCCCACGGATGACGTCGAAATCGTGTCCGTCCATGAAGGCCAGCGCCCGCAGGCGCCCGCCCGGTACCGCGCCGCCTTGATCACCGGTTCGCCCGCGATGGTCTCCGACAAGGAGCCGTGGAGCGAAAACACCGCCGCCTGGCTGCGCGAAGCCGCCGCCGCCGAGCTGCCCATGTTCGGCGTTTGCTATGGCCACCAGTTGCTGGCGCACGCGCTGGGCGGTACGGTCGGCTACAACCCGGCCGGACGTGAAGTGGGCACCCAGACCGTCGAATTGCTGCCGGCCGCCGCCGGCGACAAGATGCTGGCCGGCGTGCCGCCCACCTTCCCCGCCCAGATGCTGCACGCGCAGACGGTGCTGCAGCCGCCGCCCGGCGCGGCGGTGCTGGCGCGCTCGGACCTGGACGAACACCAGATGATCCGGATCGGCCGCAATGTGTTCTCCACCCAATTCCATCCGGAATTCGGGCCGGACTTCATCCGCGCCCACCTGGAACGCTTTGGCCGCCGCTATGCCGCCGAAAACCTCGATATGCCCGGCCTGGCTGCGAACGTGCGCGCCACGCCGGTGGCGGGCGGTCTGCTGCGCCGCTTTCTAGAGGCCTACGCCCCGGGCGCCTGACACCCAACCCGACGCCCCGCGGTTGCGCGCCCGGTGCCGGACGCGGCGCAACAAGCGGAGTGCGGCACCAGCGAGACACTGAGACGATATGGCCAAGCGTATCCCATCACGCGCAAGTCAGGAGTCCTCTATGAATCCCGCCGCCGCCGCCGCCCCCGTGAGCAATCAGCACGCAGCCGCCATCGAACGCGCCTGCCGCGCGCTCGAAGCCGAACAGCCGCCCGACCTGGCCACGCTGGCCGAACAGGCCGGCATGAGCCGCTTTCATTTCCACCGGGTCTTCAAGGCCGCCACGGGCATCACCCCAAAGGCCTACGCCAACGCCCTGCGCGCCAGCCGGGCGCGGCTACAGCTCAAGCAAAGCGCCAGCGTCACCGACGCCATGTACGACGCCGGTTTCAACTCCAGCGGACGCTTCTACGAAGCGGCGCCCGCCATCCTGGGCATGACGCCCACCGCCTTTCGCAAGAACGGCGAAGGCGTGGACATCCGCTTCGCGGTGGCCCAATGTTCGCTCGGCGCATTGCTGGTGGCCGCCAGCGAGACCGGCATCTGCGAGATCGCCCTGGACGAAGATCCGGACCAGCTCGTCAAGAACCTCCAGGACCGCTTCAAGGCCGCCCGTCTGATCGGCGCCGATCCCGGCTTCGAAAGCTGGGTGGCCGCCGTGGTCGGCTTCGTGGAAGATCCTTCCCGTGGCTTGGACCTGCCGCTGGACGTGCGCGGAACGGCCTTCCAGCGCAAAGTCTGGGAAGCGCTGTGCGAGATTCCCCTGGGCGCCACCGCCACCTATGCCGAAGTGGCCGAGCGCATCGGGTCGCCCGGGGCCGTGCGCGCCGTCGCCCGCGCCTGCGCCACCAACAACATCGCCCTGGCCATTCCCTGCCACCGCGTGGTGCGCACCGACGGCTCGCTGGCCGGATACCGCTGGGGCATCGACCGCAAGCGCGAGCTCATCGCCCGGGAAGCGCAGGCGGCGTGACGCCCTCGCCCTGATTCCGCCGGGAGCGGCACGCTCCCCTCCCGCATCGCCCTGCCACTGCGGGAGCTGGCGCCTTCACCGGAAGGCGGCGGGACAAAAAAAACCCGCGCCTTCGCAGGCGCGGGGTTTTTCTGTCAGCCCGACTGTCAGTTCTTGGCCAGACGCTGCCAGGTATCGACAACGGTGTCCGGGTTCAGGGACATCGACAGGATGCCCTCGTCCTTCAACCATTGCGCGAAATCGGGGTGGTCGCTGGGGCCCTGGCCGCAGATGCCCACGTACTTGTTGGCGGCCAGGCAAGCCTTGATCGCGCGGCGCAGCATGAACTTCACGGCCTCGTCGCGTTCGTCGAAGTCGGCGGCCAGCAGTTCCATGCCGGAATCGCGGTCCAGGCCCAGCGTGAGCTGGGTCATGTCGTTGGAACCGATCGAGAAGCCGTCGAAGAATTGCAGGAATTCGTCGGCCAGGATGGCGTTGGACGGCACTTCGCACATCATGATCAGCTTCAGGCCGTTTTCGCCGCGCGCCAGGCCGTGCTTGGCCAGCAGGTTCACGACCTTCTCGGCCTGGCCCAGGGTGCGCACGAAAGGCACCATGATCTCGACGTTGGTCAGGCCCATTTCATCGCGCACCTTCTTCAGCGCTTCGCATTCCATGCGGAAGCACTCGGCGAAGTCCTCGGCGATGTAGCGCGACGCGCCGCGGAAGCCCAGCATGGGGTTCTCTTCCTCGGGCTCGTAGCGCGAACCACCGACCAGCTTGCGGTATTCGTTGGACTTGAAGTCCGACATGCGCACGATCACGGGCTTGGGATAGAAGGCGGCGGCGATCGTCGCCATGCCTTCGGCCATTTTCTCGACGAAGAACGCACGCGGGCTGGCATGGCCGCGCGCCGCCGATTCCACGGCCTTCTTCAGCTCGCCGTCCACATTCGGGTAGTCCAGGACCGCCTTCGGGTGGATGCCGATATTGTTGTTGATGATGAATTCCAGACGCGCCAGGCCCACGCCCCCGTTGGGGATCTGGGCGAAGTCGAATGCCAGTTGCGGATTGCCCACGTTCATCATGATCTTCAGATCGATGGCGGGCATGTCGCCACGGCGCACTTCTTCCACTTCGGTTTCGATCAGGCCGTCATAGATGCGGCCTTCGTCGCCTTCGGCGCAAGACACGGTCACCGCCTGGCCTTCCTTCAGCAGGTCGGTGGCGTTGCCGCAACCCACCACGGCCGGAATGCCCAGTTCGCGCGCAATGATCGCCGCGTGGCAGGTGCGGCCACCGCGGTTCGTCACGATGGCGGCAGCGCGCTTCATGACGGGTTCCCAGTTGGGATCGGTCATATCCGTGACCAGCACGTCGCCGGGCTGGACCTTGTCCATGTCCGAGATGTCGCCGACCACGCGCACGGGGCCCGCACCGATCTTCTGGCCGATCGCGCGGCCGGTGATCAGGACCTGGCCGGTCGCCTTCAGGCGGTAGCGCTGCTGCACGTCGTTGACGCCCTGCTGCGACTTCACCGTTTCCGGGCGTGCCTGCAGGATGTAGATCTTGCCGTCGACGCCGTCGCGGCCCCACTCGATGTCCATGGGACGCTGGTAGTGCTTTTCGATGATGACGGCGTAGCGGGCCAGTTCATTGACCTCGTCGTCGGTCAGCGAATAGCGGTTGCGTTCGGACACCGGCACGTCCACCGTGCGCACGGCGCGGCCTTCGGGACGCTCGGGGTCGAATTCCATCTTGATCAGCTTGGAGCCGATGCGGCGGCCAACGATCGGGAAGTGGCCTTGGGCCAGCGTGGGCTTGAAGACGTAGAACTCGTCGGGGTTGACGGCGCCCTGCACCACGGTTTCGCCCAGGCCATAGGACGAGGTGATGAAGACCACGTCCTGGAAGCCGGATTCGGTGTCGATGGTGAACATCACGCCGGCGCTGCCCTTGTCGGAACGCACCATGCGCTGGATGCCGGCCGACAAGGCGACGTCGGCGTGGGCGTAGCCCTTGTGCACGCGATAGGAAATGGCGCGGTCGTTGTACAGCGACGCGAATACGTGGCGGATCTTGTCCAGCACGTCGTCGATGCCAACCACGTTCAGGAAGGTTTCCTGCTGGCCGGCGAACGAGGCGTCGGGCAGGTCTTCGGCCGTGGCGGACGAGCGCACGGCGAACGAACCCTTGCCGTCGGCGTCGAGCTTGGCGAAAGCTTCACGGATCTGGGCTTCGAATTCCTTCGAAAACGGCGCATCGACGATCCATTGGCGGATCTGCGCGCCGGCGGTGGCCAGCTCGCGTACGTCTTCGGGGTTCAGCGTGGTCAGGCGTTCAGCGATGCGCTTGTCCAGGCCCGAGGCCTTCAGGAAATCGCGAAAGGCGTCAGCGGTCGTGGCAAAGCCGCCCGGCACGCGGACTCCCGCGCCAGACAGCTGGCTGATCATTTCGCCTAGTGATGCGTTCTTGCCTCCTACCGAGTCCACATCCGTCATGCGGAGCTGCTCGAACAAAACAACATACGACATTGAAGTCACCTTTTACAATGGAATGAAAGCGAGTTTGGTCAATGCATGAAGAGCCTTGTTTTTCTTGCTCTTTCAGACGCTGACCAAACTGGCCTTGGACCGCCCTTGGGGTGACTTATAGGGGCCTGATTGTACTCGGTGGAGTACGTCCGGCCATCTGCCTGGTTGGAATTTTTTACACATGACATCTACCCCTATCGTACGCACGGTATACATCGTTTCCGACAGTACCGGCATCACCGCGGAAACCTTCAGCCAGTCGGTGCTTTCGCAGTTCGAGGAGGTCGATTTCAAGCCCGTCCGGCTGCCGTTTGTCGACACCCTGGAGAAGGCCGCAGAGGTCGCCATGCGTATCGACCGCAGCGCCCTGGATGCGGGCGTCCCGCCCATCGTTTTCAGCACCCTCGTCAATCCGGAAATCCTATCTCGTGTTCGCCAGGCGAACGGAATTTTCCTGGACCTGTTCGGCACCTTCGTCAGCCATATCGAGCAGGCGCTGGGCTTGAAGTCCAGCCACTCCATCGGCCGTTCGCACATGCAGGCGAATTCCGAAAAGTACCGGAACCGGATAGACGCCATCAACTTCAGCCTGGCGCATGACGACGGCCAGTTCGTGAACCAGCTAGACCAGGCCGACGTGATCCTGGTGGGCGTTTCCCGCTGCGGCAAGACCCCGACCAGCCTGTACCTGGCCATGCAGTATGCGATCAAGGCCGCCAATTTCCCGCTCACCCCCGACGATTTCGAGCGCGGCACCCTGCCTTCCACCATCGCCCCGCATCGCGGCAAGCTGTTTGGCCTGTCAATCCAGCCCGAACGCCTGGCCGAGGTGCGCAACGAGCGCCGCCCCAACAGCCGCTACTCGCAGCTTGAGCAGTGCCGCTACGAAGTCGCCGAGGCCGAACGCATGATGCGCCGCGAAGGCATCTCCTGGCTGTCCAGCACCACCAAATCGATCGAAGAGATCGCCACGACGGTGCTGCAGGAAGTGGGCCTGGACCGGGGCTGAAAACAACAAGGGCGCACCGTGGCGCGCCCTTGTTTCCTTGTCCTTTCCCGCTCAGCGGCGGAGTTTCACGCGCTCGCGCGATCCCGCGCCCCAGTACTTCAAGGGGCCCATTTCCTGCTGCGCGACCTCCTCGGATTCTTCGAGCCGCATGGACTGGTGCCCCACGCTCGACGAGTTGCCGCTCACGCCCTCGATGCTCAACCGCACATATCTCGTCTGCCCCGGCGCCAGCGTCAGCGACAGGGATTCGTCATCGCGCAGCGTATCCACCTCGTACTTGCCGGCCGGACGGTTCACGTAGAAGAAGCTGCCGGGCTTGGACCGCCCGACCTTCACGCCGTTCACCCGCAGGTACGGCTGGCTGGACACCGCGCCGATCGGCGCCGGCGGCTGGTAGAAATAGATGCGCCCCGTATCCGGCACCATGAAGGGAATCGAGCCCGCCACATCCTTATATCGAGGCCCGCCGCAGCCGGCCAGTAACACCGCGCCCAGCACGGCAACACTCAGTTTGACCCAGCTTTTCATGCTTCGCCCCTTATTGAAAACCGCGCGGCCCGGCCGTGTGCGGCAAGACGCCTTACGCAAAGGCGGCAGTATAAGGGGGGGACAGTCCCTTCAAAGGGGAGAAAAGCAGGGAGAAAAGCGGTGAAGAAAGGCGTACGGCGCCGATGTGGGATCAGCGCGTGCCGCCATGCAAGGCCTGACGGCGCTGCTCGAACAGGCATATCGCGGCGGCGGCGCCGACGTTGAGCGATTCCACGGCCGCCATGTCGTGCGGAATGCAGACCTTGAGGGAAGCGGCGGCCAACAGCGCGGCATCCACGCCCTGCCCTTCGTGGCCGAAAATCCAGGCGCACCGTTCGGGCAGGCGGCTGGCATACAGGTTCCGCGCGCCGTCCAGCGCGGTGGCCACCAGCGGCACCCGCAGCCTGGGCAGCAAGGCGGGAAGATCGACGTGCTCATGGATCGCCAGCGCGAAATGCGCGCCCTGGCCGCTGCGCAATACCTTGGGAGACCACGCCGCGGCCGTCCCCGTCGCCAGGAACACCCGCTTCACGCCGGCCGCCGCGCAGGTGCGCAACAGCGTGCCGACGTTGCCGGGATCCTGAATGCGGTCGAACAGCACGCAATTCTCGTCCACGTCGTCCGGCAGCGCCGGAACCGGCGGCGTGACCAGGAACGCCACGCCCTGCCCGCTTTCGACGGCAGCCAGGGATTGCATCAACCTGGCGTCCAGCGCCAGGCAGGCCCCGTCCGAGACGGAGGCCGCCAGCGCGGCAATATCGGGCTGTGAAAGGCGTTCGATATCGAAAATGGCCTGATCCGGCTCACCATGATGCTGCAGCCATGCCTGGCACAGATGCACACCGTCCAGCAGCACAGGCGCGCCGCGCTTGCCTGCCGTGCCCGCCAGCCGGGCCAGCGCCTTGACCGCGGGATTCTCGCGGGAACTGATGTGCTTCATGGCGCCAGGCCGAAGGCCTTGATGGGAGCGAAACTGCGCCGATGCTCCGCGCAGGGGCCGTGCTCGCGCAGCCGCTGCAGATGCAACGCCGTGCCGTAGCCCTTGTGCTGGTCGAACGCATACTGCGGATACAAGGCGTGCAGACGCAGCAGATCCGCGTCCCGGGCTGTCTTGGCCAGGATGGAGGCCGCCGAGATGGCAGGCACCAGGGCATCGCCCTTGATCACGGTCTGGACTGTGCAGCGCAACTTGGGCGCCTGGTTGCCATCCACCAGCGCAAGCTGCGGCACGGTAGCCAGGCCCTGCACCGCGCGCTGCATCGCCAACAGGGTGGCGCGCAGAATATTGAGGCTGTCGATTTCCGCGACGGTGGCGCTGGCAATGCACCAGGCCAGCGCCCGTTCCTTGATCTCCAGGGCCAGGACCTCGCGGCGCACCGCGGTCAACACCTTGGAATCGGCAAGCCCGTCAATGGGGCGGGCCGGATCCAGGATGACAGCCGCCGCGTAAACTTCGCCCGCCAGCGGGCCGCGGCCGGCCTCGTCGACGCCGGCGGTCAGCATTGCGGGCTGCTCGGGGGCCGCGAACAGTTCAGGCTGCTCCACCGGCTACCTCCAGAATGGCCTGCGCGGCCAGCGCGGGCGTATCGCGCAGCAAATCCTGATGCATGGCGGTGAACCGCGACTCGACCCGCGCGATCAGCGCCTCGTCGGTCAGGGCCAGCCAGGTCGCGTCGGCCAGCTTGTCGGGCGTGGCGTCGTCCTGCAGCAGTTCCGGCACCACGAAATCCCGCAACAGCACGTTCGGCAAACCCACCCAGGGCAGATACGGCCGCTGCTGCCCCGACTTCCAGGACATGATACGGCGCATCCAGGGCGACAGCACATATGAAATCACCATGGGCCGCTTGAACAGCGCGGTCTCCAGCGTGGCGGTCCCGCTGGCCACCAGCACCGCATTGGCGGCCTCCATGACGGACCAGGCCACCGGCGCCTTGCGGTCGCCGCCTTCGCCGTGCAGGTCCTGCGCGGTGATGCAGCGCAGGCCGGGCACCGGATTCTGGGCCAGGATGTCCAGGAATTCGGCGCGCCGCTGGTCGTTGACCATGGGCACCACGCACTGCAGCGCCGGGTCCTTCTTCTGTAGCTTTTGCGCGGCCTGCAGGAAGCGCGGCGCGAGCAGCCGGATCTCGGATGAGCGGCTGCCGGGCAGGATCGCCAGCACGCGTGCATTCTGGTCGATACCCAGGCGTTCGCGCGCGGCGGCGCGATCGGGCTGCATGGGCACCGCGCCCGCCAGCGGGTGGCCCACATAGGTCACCGGGACGCCTTCCTTGCGATAGATTTCTTCCTCGAATGGGAAGAGCACCAGCATGTGCGACACCGATTCCCGGATCTTGTGGATGCGCTCGTAGCGCCATGCCCAGATCGACGGGCCGACGAAGTGCACCGTGGGCGTGCCGGCCTGGCGCAGTTGATGTTCCAGCCGCAGGTTGAAGTCAGGCGCGTCGATGCCGACAAAGACAGCGGGCGGCTCGGCCAGCCAGCGTTGCTTGACGTCCCGGTAGGTGCCAAGCAGGCTGGGCAGGCGTTTGAGCGCATCGACATAGCCAAACACCGTCAGCGCATGCATCGGATGCCAGGCCTCGAATTCCCGGGCCTGCATCTGCGGTCCGCCGATACCCTCGCAGCGGACAGCGGCGTCGCGCGCTTGCAGACCGGCAATGATGCGGCCGGCCAGCAGATCGCCCGAAGGCTCGCCGGCCACCATGCCGATCCGCGTGCTCATGGACGGATGATGCCGCGGGAGGCGACGTCCAGGAAATCGAGCAGCGTCTGCAGATGCTCGGCGGCTTCGGGAATGGCCTGCTGGCGCTCGCGCAGTTCGGCGCGGGCGGCGTCCAGCGGCAATCCGCGGCGATAGATGATCTTGTAGGCTTCGCGCAGCGCCGAAACGGCAACGGGCGAAAACCCGCGGCGCTTCAGGCCTTCAACGTTGACGCCGACCGGACGGCAGGGGTTGCCGGCGGCCAGCACGAATGGCGGCGTATCCTGCATGAGCGAGCTGTTGCCGCCCGTCATGGTGTGCGCGCCCACGCGCGAGAACTGGTGCACGCCGGTCAGGCCGCCGATGATGGCCCAATCGCCCACATGCACATGCCCGCCCAGTTGCACCGAGTTGGCCAGGATCGTATTGCTGCCGATATGGCAGTCGTGCGCCACGTGGACGTACGCCATGATCCAGTTGTCGTCGCCCAGCGTGGTGACGCCGCCATCCTGCGTCGTGCCCGTGTTGAGCGTGACGAATTCGCGGACCGTGTTGCGGTCGCCAATCGTCAGGCGCGTGGGTTCGCCCGCGTATTTCTTGTCCTGCGGCATGCCGCCGATGGAGCAATACCGGTAGAAACGGTTGTCCCGCCCGATCGTGGTCACGCCATCGACCATGCAATAGGGCCCGATCTCGGTCCCGGCGCCGATGGTCACATCGGGTCCCACCACTGCGAACGGGCCGATGACCGCGGTCGGGTCGATTTTTGCCGCCGGATCGACGACAGCGGTGGGATGGATATTTCCGGCCATTACTCTTCCAGGCTGCGAATCGCGCACATCAGTTTGGCCGAAGCCACTTCCTGACCGTCGACCGTCGCGCGCGCTTGATACTTGCAGATGCTGCGGCTCAGGCGTTCCGCCTCGACTTCGATGCGAAGCTGGTCGCCCGGCACCACGGGGCGGCGGAAGCGCGCGCCATCGATGCCAACCAGATAGTAGGCCGTCTTCGAACCTTCGCACTTCAGTCCGCCGTTTTCGTCCGTGAACGAAAACAACGCCGAGGCCTGGGCCATGGCTTCGACGATGAGCACGCCCGGCATCACCGGATGGTGAGGAAAGTGACCGTTGAAGAACGGCTCGTTGATCGAGACGTTCTTGATGGCGACAATGGACTTGCCGGGCACCATTTCAACAACACGATCGATCAGCAGCATCGGGTAGCGATGCGGCAGCCTCTCCATGATCCCCTTGATGTCGAGTTCCATTTTTCTGTGATTTCCTGCGAAATGAAATAATCTGGCGGCGCGGACGCGCCAGGGGCGGCAACCGCGCGCCCTAGCCTTTTTCCAGCGTCCGCACGCGGCGGCGCATTTGCGCCAACTGTTGTATCACGGCGGCGTTGCGCTGCCATTCGCCATGTTCCGCATACGGGAAGACCCCGGTATAGCGGCCAGGCTTCGAAATATTGGACGTCACCGCGGTGCCGCCCGAAATGTGGACATCGTCGCCCAGGACCAGGTGGCCAGACAGCATCGCCGCGCCGCCGATGGTGCAGCGTTCGCCGATGGTCGTCGAACCCGCCACGCCCACGCATGCCGCCATGGCGGTATGCGCGCCGATGCGCGCGTTGTGCCCGATCATGATCTGGTTGTCCAGCTTCACGCCGTCGGCCAGCACGGTATCTTCGAGCGCGCCGCGGTCGACGGTCGTATTGGCCCCGATTTCGACATCGTCGCCAATGGACACCCCGCCAAACTGGGGAATCTTGCCCCAGGCACCCTTGCCCAGCGTGGGGTCCGGCGCAAAGCCAAAACCGTCCGCGCCCAGCACGGCGCCGCTATGGATGATGGCTCTGGCGCCGATCTTCACGCCTTCGTAAAGCGTGACGTTGGCGTGCAGCCGGCTGCCCGGGCCGATGGACGAGCCGGCGCCGATGACACAGCCCGGACCCACCACGGTATCGCGGCCAATCCGGACGCCCGCTTCCACTACGCAATTGGGGCCGATGCGCACGCCCGCTTCGATCACCGCATCCGGGGCCACCACGGTGGATGGATGCGTGTCGGCCGGCAAGACCGGCTGGCGGGCGGCGTCGAACCACTGCGCGACGCGGGCATACAGCAAATAGGGATGCTTACAGATGACCAGTGCGAAAGGCGGCCTGGCGCCGTCCTCGGCTTCCAGGGCTTCGGCCACCTCGGGAGAGACGATGACCGCCCCCGCCTGCGTGGCGCCAAGCTGGCTTTGGTATCGGGGGTTGGCCAGGAATGCGATTTCCTGGCGGCCGGCCGACGACAAGGTTCCGATGCCGCAGACCCTGAAAGGGTCCGCACCGGGAACCGCACTGATGCGCCAGTCCAATCCCTGGGTATTGGCGGCGCTCAACAGTGCATCGAGGGTCGGCGCGCGGGCAAGATCCAGTAAAACCGGCATGACTCAACAAGTACCGCTTACTTGCCCAGGCTCTGAATCACCTTGTCGGTGATGTCGATGCGCGGGTTGACCGTCACGGCGTCCTGGATGATCAGGTCGTAGCTTTCTTGCTCGGCGATGCGCTTGATGGCGTCGTTGGCCTTCGTCACGATGCCCGAGAATTCTTCATTGCGGCGGCGATTGAAGTCTTCCTGGAATTCGCGGCGCTTGCGCTGCAGGTCGGTATCCAGGTTGGACAGTTCACGCTGGCGCTTGACGCGGTCGGATTCCGACAGGACGGGCGCGTCCTTGTCGAACTTCTCGGCTTGCGAGCGCAGGCTGTTGTTCAGACGCTGGAGTTCGTCGTCGCGCTTCTTGAATTCGGCTTCGATTTTGCTTTGCGCAGTCTTGGCCGGACCCGATTCGCGAAGGATACGTTCGGTGTTCACGAAACCGATCTTGGTGCCTTGCGCTTGAGCGGGGATCGCGGCAGCCGAACCGAGAATGAGCGCACCCACCAGGGCAATCGAGCCGCCCAACTTGCCACGGCGCTTGGCGCGCGGCGTATTCGATGATTTAAGTGCGAAATCAGACATCATGAAAATCTCACCTTCCAGTAAGGCAAAGCCAAAGTGTGTATTGTGCCACTAAACAGCAAGGGAGCCGGGCCGAGGGGCCTCTCCCTTGTTTTCAAGCGTAACGCAGCGCTTAGAAACCGGTCCCGATCTGGAACTGGAAGCTCTGCTTGTCGTCGCCCGGCTTGGAATTGAGCGGACGGGCATACGACAACTGCAACGGTCCCATCGGCGACTGCCACGACAGGCCGACGCCCGCCGAGAAACGCCAGCCGCAAGGATCCTCGACCTCGGTGTTGTCGCGGCCGCCGGTGCAGCTCAGGCCGCTGCCCGAAGACACCTGACCGGCATCGCTGAAGATGAACCAGCGCAACGTGCGATCCTTGGACGCGCCCGGGAACGGCAGGTACAACTGGGCATTTGCGACAATGCGCCGCGTGCCGCCCAGATAATCGCCGGTCTTGACGTCGCGCGCACCCAGCGACGAACCCTCGTAACCGCGAACGGTGCCGATACCGCCGGCATAGACGTTCTTGATGATGGGGTAATCCTTGTTGCCGTAGCTCTGGCCCCAATCCACCATGCCGTTCAAGGCCAGCGTGTAGGAACCGCCCAGCGGCACGAAGTACTGCTGCTGACCCGTCAACATCGTGTATTGCAGGTCGACGGTCGAGACGTCGGCCTTCAGGCGGGTGTATGAGCCTTTGGTCGGCGCCAGCGCGCTGTCGCGCGTGTCCTTGGACCAGCCGGCGCTGAAAATCACCGAATTCGTGGAATCGCCATACTGATCCACGAAGTCGTCATAGGCCTGCGGCGAGTTGTTGTACAGGTCGATCTGGTTGCGCTCGATGTTCGCGCCCAGGAAGATCCGGTCGTACTCGGAGATCGGAATACCGAAGTTCATGCCCAGGCCCAGGGCCTTGACGCGGTAGTCACCGTCGTTGTTGTTCCAGGGCTCGGTCACGCGGTAGTAGGCCGACGTGGTGCGGCTGATGCCGTCCTTGGTCCAGTACGGATCGGTATGCGACAGCACGATGGCGCGGTTCGTCTTGCTGGTGTTCAGTTGCAGCGTCAGGTTGGTGCCGCTGCCGAAGACGTTGTCTTCGCTGATACCGGCCGACAGAATGGCCTTTTCGGACGAGCCGTAGCCCACGCCCAGGTTGATCATGCCGGTGGGCTTTTCCTTCACGTCGACGTTGACGTCCACCTGGTCGGGCGAACCCGGAACCGGATCGGTCTTGACGTTGACATCGCTGAAGTAGCCCAGGCGGTCGACGCGGTCACGCGACGTCTTGATGTCCTTGGCGTCGTACCAGGCGGCTTCCTGCTGGCGCATTTCGCGGCGCACGACCTCGTCGCGGGTGCGGGTATTGCCGCCGATCTGGATGCGGCGCACATAGACGCGGCGGCTCGGATCGACGTAGAACGTGAGGTCGGCTTCGTGCTTGGCGCGGTCGAGCTGCGGATTCGGGTTCACGTTGGCGAACGCGTAGCCCAGTTCACCCAGGTAGTCGGTGATGGCCTTGGCCGAATCGTTGGTCTTGGCGGCCGAGAAGGTCTCGTCCGGCTTGACCTGCACCAGTTCGTTGATTTCCTTGTCCAGGCCCAGCAGATTGCCGGCCAGCTTGACGCTACGGACCTTGTAGGGCTCGCCTTCATGGACGGTGATCGTGATGCGGATATCCTGGCGATCAGGCGAAATCGTGACCTGGGGCGGCTCGACCGAGAATTCCAGGTAGCCCTGGTCAAGGTAGAACGAGCGCAGGCGTTCCAGGTCGCCTTCGAGCTTTTCGCGCGAATACTTGTCGGTATCGGTGTACCAGGTAAGCCAACCCGGCGTCGTCAGCTTGAACTCGTCAAGCAGGTCGCTTTCCGAAAATGCCTTGTTGCCGACGAAGCGGATTTCCTGAATGCGCGCGACCGAACCTTCGAACACGTCGAAGCTCACGCCGACGCGGTTGCGCGGCAGCGGCGTCACGGTGGAGGTCACTTCGACGCCGTACTTGCCCTTGGACAGGTACTGCTGCTTCAGTTCGTATTCCGCGCGTTCCAGCATGGAACGGTCGAAAATGCGGCCTTCGGCAAAACCCACCTGGCCCAGCGACGTGGTGATCGCCTTGGAGTCGAACTCGCGCATGCCGTTGAAGTTCACGGATGCGATGGTCGGACGTTCCTGCACCACCACGACCACGACATTATTGTCGGTCTGGATCTGCACGTCGGTGAAAAAACCCGTGCCGTACAGGCGGCGAATCGCTTCGGTGGCTTCTTCTTCAGTGAATTTCTCTCCGACCTTCACCGGAAGATAACCAAAGACGGTGCCGGCGTCGGTCCGTTGAATACCCTCTACGCGGATATCCCGCACGACAAAGGGGTCGAAGGCGTGGGCCATGGCCGGAAACAGCAGCGCGGCGATCAGACTTGGCACTACGCCAGGCAGTACACCCTTTTTGTGATGAAACATCCGGCGAAAAGACATCCTTGAGTATCCTCGGTCGTGCAAATGGCGGGGGATTTTATGCTAAATCGCGTTCAAGTGAATAAACGCGTGAAATCGTTAAACAGCGCAAGCCCCATTAGGCCTGCCAATAAACCGATGCCGGCGCGCTGTCCGATGTCGATCCACTTTGCTGGCGGCGGGCTACCCCGCACAATTTCGACGAGATAGTACAGCAGATGGCCGCCATCCAGCATAGGAATGGGAAGCAAATTTAATACACCCAGGCTGATACTGATCAACGCGATATAGGCGATATACGCAACAATGCCGATCCGGGCGGTCTGGCCGGCGTAATCGGCAATGGTGACCGGGCCGCTGACGTTGCGCCAGGAAACGTCGCCCGTCACCATGCGGCCCATCATGCGCAGCGAAAACCAGGCGGTATCCCAGGTGCGGACGGCGCCACGCCAAAGGCTTTCGAAAACGCCATAGCGCACCGTCACCATCGGCACGTTGCCGCCGAGCTGAACGCCCAACCGTCCGATTTCCTGGCCGTTGACCGTTTCCGCGCGAGGCGTGACGTTAAGGGTGATGTTGGCGCCATCGCGCACCAGGGTCAGCGCCAGGGGCTTGCCCGCGCTTTCCTGGATCTGCTTGACCAGCGCGCCCGTATCCGGTGTGGGCTGCCCGTTCACGGCCACGACCAGGTCGCCCGTGCGCAGGCCGGCGGCCTGCCCTTCGCCACCGTCAATCACGGCACGCACGGCCGGCTTGGGCTGCGCCAGGCGGATGCCGGCGGCGGCCAGCGGGTCTCCGCCGGCCGGGTCCATCGTGTTGGAAGGAAGTTGCAGTTCGCGCTGCTGAACGGCGCCGGCGGGCGTGCTGACTTCAATCAGCGCCCGCCCGCCCGTGGACATCACGTCCATCAGGCGCCAACGGGCGTCCGACCAGGAAGCGACTTCGGCGCCATCGATCGCCAGGATGCGATCGCCTGGCAGAAGACCGGCGCGGGCCGCGGGCGTGTCGGCCGCGGGCTGGGCGATGACCGCCACCGGCTCTTCGGTGCCGGCCATGTTCAGACCGGCATACAGCAGGACGGCAAGGATCAGGTTGAAAATCGGGCCGGCGGCGACGATGGCGATGCGCTGGCCGACGGGTTTGCTGTTGAACGCGCCGGCAATTTCAGCGGGGCTGGCGCCGGCCGGGGGATCGTCCTGCATCTTGACGTAGCCCCCCAGTGGCAGGGCCGAAACCGCCCACTCGGTGCCGTGCCGGTCGGTGCGGCGCAAGATGACCTTGCCAAACCCCACCGAGAACCGCAGCACCTTCACACCGCACAGGCGCGCGACCCAATAGTGTCCCAGCTCATGGAAAATGATCAGTGAGCCAAGCGCAACGGCAAAGGCCAGCAGGGTGAAAAGCATGGGTCGGGGAGTCTAAGAAATCGAAGCTAGGAAACCGAATCTGGAAAATCGAGCCTGGAAAACCGAGTCTGGAAACCCGAGTCTGGAAACCCAGAAGAGGCGCGGCCGGCCATCAGGCTAGCCCCAGGCTACTCGCAAACGCGCGGGCGTCGGCGTCAAGCGCGAGTACGTCGTCAAGACTGTTGAGGGTAACAGATGCTTGCCGCCCGTGCCACTCCAGGGAGGCCTCGATCACCCGCGCGATCCAGGTATACGCCAGCCGTCCGTCCAGGAAGGCCTCGACCGCGACTTCATTGGCGGCGTTCAAGGTGACGCAGGCACCCTGCCCCGCGCGCAGCGCGGCAAAGGACAGCGCCAGGCAAGGAAACCGGGACAGGTCAGGCTTTTCGAAATCCAGGCGCCCCAGGCGTGTCAGATCCAGCGGGCCCACGCCGCTGGCAAGACGCTCCGGGAAACCCAGGCCATAGGCGATCGGGGTGCGCATGTCGGGCTGTCCCAACTGCGCGAGCACGGATCCGTCGTCGTACTCGACCATGGAATGCACCACGCTTTGCGGGTGCACCACGACTTCGATGCGGTCGGCTGGCATGGCAAACAGCCAATGCGCTTCGATCACCTCCAGCCCCTTGTTGAGCATGGTGGCCGAGTCCACTGAAATCTTGCGGCCCATGCTCCAGTTGGGATGGGCGCAGGCCTGGGCCGGGGTAACCTCGTGCAGGTCTTCGAGATCGCGGCCGCGGAAGGGGCCGCCGGAGGCGGTCAGCAGCAGGCGGCGCACGCCGCGCGCGGGCTTCTCGGGCGCCGCAGCGCTCCCGCCGTGCGGGAGGCATTGGAAAATGGCATTGTGTTCGCTGTCGATTGGCAGCAATTCCGCGCCGTTGTCGCGGATAGCCTGCATGAAGAGCGAACCGGCCGCGACCAGGGCCTCTTTGTTGGCCAGCAGCACGCGCTTGCCGGCTCGCGCGGCCGCCAGAGCGGCGGGCAGACCCGCAGCGCCCACGATGGCGGCCATGACCGAATCGCACTGCGGGTCGGCGGCGGTATCGGCCAGTGCCTGCGCGCCCACCCGGATCTCGGGCAGCGGCTTGGCGTCTGGCCAGGCATCCAGGAATTTCTGCCGCGCGGCGGCATCAGGCACCACCACGACCGCGGCGCGGCTGGCCAGCGCCTGCTCGGCCAGGCGCTCCATCTGGCTGTACGCCGATAGCGCATACACCGCCAGGCGCTCGGGATGGCGGGCAATCACATCCAGCGTGCTTTCACCGATCGAACCGGTCGATCCCAGCACGACGACGCGTTGAAAAGCCGTCAAAACAAGACTCCAGACAAAAGTAGCGCAAACGGCGCGACGGGAAGAATCGCGTCGATGCGGTCATAGACGCCGCCATGGCCGGGCAAGAGCGTGCTGGAATCCTTGCGGCCCGCACGGCGCTTGAGCAGCGATTCGAACAGGTCACCCACGATGGACAGCACGCCCAACAGCGCGGCAATCGGAAGCGCCAGCCAGAAGGTCCAGCGCTCTACCAGCGCGTGGCCGAACGTCCCCGCCCACAGGCTGGACAGGCCGATCCACACCACGGCGCCCAGGACACCGGCAATGGCGCCTTCGATGGTTTTCCCCGGACTGACTCGCGGAGCCAGTTTACGCTTGCCGAACGCCCGGCCGGCAAAATAAGCAGCGATATCGGCCACCCAGACCAGCGCCAGCAAGGACACGACGAACCCAGCGCCGTGGGCGAGGAACATCTGCGCCAGCACGGCCCAGGCCGCGAACGCGGCGGGCACCGAAAAGGCGGACCAGGCCAGGCTCGCGGGCGCCGCATCGGACCGGCCGCGCACCACGGCAGCCACGCCGCCGAACAGCCAGACGGCCGAGACGGCGGGCACCAGGTAGCGCAGCACCCAGGCCGGATCGCTCACCCCGCCCCGGTCGCCCGCCAGCCAGGCGGACGCCAGCGCCAGCATGCCGGCGAACAGCAGCACGGCGACGCCAACGGAAATCAGGGGGGACGGGGGCTGGGGCAGCGTCAGGCGCAGCCACTCCCAGTTGGCGCATGCGGCGGCCAGCGCCAGCAAGGCCACGAACCACCAGGGGTTCGCACTGACCATGGCGGCAGCCAGAATGGCCAACAAGACGGCGGCGGTAACGATACGCTGGCCCAACATATGACGGTCTCCTCGTGTGCAGCTTTGGAAAGACGCGCAGGTCGCCTTCAGCTTATTTCGTGCCGCTTTCGCTGACTTGTGCGCTGGTGCGGCCAAAACGGCGTTCGCGCGTGCGGTACCAATCGAAGGCTTCCAGGAGTTCCTTGGCGCCGAAGTCCGGCCAATAGCGATCCGTGAAGTAGAACTCCGCGTAGGCCATTTGCCAAATCAGGAAATTGGAAATGCGTTGTTCGCCGCCCGTGCGGATGAACAGGTCGGGTTCGGGCGCCCAGGCCATGGAGAGATGCCGGGCAAGGCGCTCCTCGTCGACCAGCTCGGGCTGGGCCGCCAGGGCCGGCTCCGCCGCCAGCATGGCGCGCGTCGCTTGAAGGATGTCCCAGCGTCCGCCATAGTTGGCGGCGACCGTCAGGTGCAGGCGGTCATTGTGCGCCGTGCGCGCCTGGGCGGCGGCGATGAGTTCCTGCAGGCGCGGCTCGAAGGCGCTCAGGTCGCCGATCACGTGCAGGCGCACGCCCTGCTCGTCAAGCTTGCCGATCTCGCGTTCCAGCGCCTGCACGAACAGGCGCATCAGCAGCGACACTTCCTCGGCGGGACGGCGCCAGTTCTCGGAACTGAATGCGAACAGCGTCAGGTAACGGACGCCGGCCCGGCCGCAGGCCTCGACAACGCGCCGTACCGCCTGCACGCCCTTGGCATGGCCCGCCGTGCGAGGCAGCAGCCGCCGCGTGGCCCACCGGCCGTTGCCATCCATGATGATAGCGACGTGCTCGGGGATATCGCGAGTATCGGGAACCGCCTGAGTCGAACTGGTTGCCATTAGTGTGGGACTGCGCGCGGTGAAACGGCGAAAAACAGGAATACTGGAAAAGCCTGCGCCGTCGTTTCCATCGCTACGTAGGCGTACCGCGAGGCAATGGACAGGACGGCGCGTGGGCAGGGAATCCCGACCGTGGGAGCTGGCGGCAACCGCCGGCGGCCCCTACGGCGTGGTGGGATTATACGGTCATGATTTCCGCTTCTTTCTGGACGACCATCTTGTCGATGTCGGCGACGGCCCGATCCGTCAGCTTCTGGACGTCGTCCTGGGAACGACGCTCGTCGTCCTCGGAGATTTCCTTGTCCTTGACCAGCTTCTTCAGCGCTTCGTTGGCCTCGCGGCGCAGGTTGCGCACGGCGATCTTGGCCTCTTCGCCTTCGCTGCGGACGACCTTGGTCAGGTCGCGGCGGCGCTCTTCCGTCAGGGCAGGCATCGGCACGCGGATGGTGTCGCCCATGGAGATGGGATTCAAGCCCAGGTCCGATTCGCGAATCGCCTTTTCAATCGGGCCGGCCATCTGCTTCTCGTACGGCTGCACGCTGATCGTGCGGGCGTCCACGAGGTTCACGTTGGCGACCTGGCCGACCGGCACGGGCGAGCCGTAGTAGTCGACCTGCACGTGATCCAGGATGCCCGTGTGGGCGCGGCCCGTGCGGATCTTGCCCAGGTTGATCTTGAGCGTATCAAGCGATTTGGCCATTCTGGCCTCGGCGGATTTGCGGATTTCTGCTGCGCTCATGGAATTTCCTTTTCTTTAGACGTGTACCAACGTGCCTTCGTCTTCGCCGCTGACGACTCGCTTGAGCGCGCCGGACTTATTGATCGAAAACACTTTGATCGGCAGTTTCTGGTCGCGGCACAGCGCGAAGGCCGTGGCGTCCATGACTTCCAGACGGCGGACGATCGCCTCGTCGAAGCTGATCCGCGCATAGCGCGTGGCGGTCGGATCCTTGTTGGGATCCGCGCTGTAGATGCCGTCCACCTTGGTGGCCTTCAACACGATCTCCGCGCCGATCTCGGCGCCGCGCAAGGCGGCCGCGGTGTCGGTGGTGAAGAAGGGGTTGCCCGTGCCCGCGGCGAAGATGACGACCTTGCCTTCTTCGAGGTAGCGCAGGGCCTTCGGGCGGATGTAGGGCTCGACGACCTGATCGATATTCAGGGCCGATTGTACCCGGGTGTCGATGCCCTTGTGCTTGAGCGCGTCTTGCAGCGCAAGCGCGTTCATGATGGTGGCCATCATGCCCATGTAGTCGGCGGTGGCGCGGTCCATGCCCTGCGCGCCCGGGGCGACGCCACGGAAGATGTTGCCTCCGCCGATGACGATGGCCAGTTCGACGCCGGTGGCGGCGACTTCGGCGATCTCATCGGTCATGCGGACGATGGTGGAACGATTGATGCCGAATGCATCGTCGCCCATCAGCGCCTCGCCGGAAAGTTTGAGAAGAACCCGTTTGTATGCTCTGCTGCTCATAGGTGATATCCCGAAGAACAATCCGACGAAAGTGTAAGACAAGAATGGGGAACCCCCCCACCGCCGCCCCGCTGCGCGGGTGGCTACCCCAGGGAAGTGTCACCTTGGGGAGCCCTTGCGGCGAAAAAGGCCGGACTAGAATTTAATCTAGCGCCGGCCTTTAAGCACTACCTTGAGATCAGGCGGCGCCGGCGGCGGCGGCTGCAACCTCAGCGGCGAAGTCGCTGGTCTTCTTCTCGATACCTTCGCCGACCACGAACAGCACGAACTTGCTGATCGAGGCGCCCTTTTCCTTCAGGTGCTGTTCGACCGTGTGCTTGTCGCTCTTGACGAAAGGCTGCGACAGCAACGTCACTTCCTTCAGGAACTTGGCAACCGAACCTTCGACCATCTTGGCGACGATGTCGGCGGGCTTGCCCGACTCGGCGGCCTTCTGCTCGGCGACCGAGCGCTCGGCGGCGATGTCGGCGGGGTTCACGCCGTCGGCGTTCAGCGCCTTGGGCTTGGTGGCGGCGATGTGCATCGCCAGATCCTTGCCCACTTCCTCGGCGCCCGTGTATTCCACGAGCACGCCGATCTTGCCGCCGTGCACGTAGCTGGCCAGTGCGTTCGGGGTCTGGATGCGCTCGAAGCGGCGGATCGAGATGTTCTCGCCGATCTTGCCGATCAGGGCGGTGCGGGTCGTTTCAACCGTGCCGTCGCCGTAGGGCAGCGCCGACAGAGCGGCCACGTCGGCCGGATTCTGCGTGGCGACCAGTTCGGCCAGCTTGTTCACGAAGCCCACGAAGTCGTCGTTCTTGGCGACGAAGTCGGTTTCGCAGTTGATTTCAATGACGGCGCCTTGCTTGGCGTCGGCGGAGATGAACAGGCCGATCAGGCCTTCGGCGGTGACGCGGGCAGCAGCCTTGCTGGCCTTGTTGCCCAGCTTGACGCGCAGGATTTCCTCGGCACGGACCAGGTCGCCTTCGGCTTCCGTCAGGGCCTTCTTGCATTCCATCATGGGCGCGTCGGTCTTTTCGCGCAGTTCCTTGACCAGGGCAGCGGTAATTTCAGCCATGTTTGCTCCAAATTTTGCTAAGACACGCCCCGGCGGGCCGGGGCAGTGGATTGATTCGATGGGACGCCCGCTGTGTGCGGGCTGGAAGATGGGAGCCCACCTTCGCAGTGCCGACGAGGCGGGAGCGGACCGTTTCGGCGCCGCTCCCAGACACTAACCGCCGGACATGACAGCAGGCTTAGGCCTGGTTGTCCTGCACTTCGACGAACTCTTCCTGACCTTCGCCCAGCTCTTCGACCAGACCGTTCATGTTCTGTTCGCGGCCTTCCAGCACGGCGTCGGCGATGCCCTTGGCGTACAGCGCGATGGCCTTGGCCGAGTCGTCGTTGCCGGGGATGACGTAGTCGATACCGTCGGGCGAGTGGTTGGTGTCAACCACGGCGACCACGGGGATGCCCAGCGTCTTGGCTTCGGCGATGGCAATCTTGTGGTAGCCGACGTCGATCACGAACATGGCATCGGGCAAGCCGTTCATGTCCTTGATACCGCCGATCGACTTGTTCAGCTTGTCCAGTTCGCGCTGGAACAGCAGGCCTTCCTTCTTGATCATGCGCTCGGCGCCGCCTTCGGCGACGACGACTTCCATGTCCTTCAGGCGCTTGACCGAGGTCTTGACCGTCTTGAAGTTGGTCAGCATGCCGCCGAGCCAGCGGGCGTCAACGAAGGGCATGCCGCAACGGGCGGCTTCGGAAGCGACCAGCTCGCGCGCAGCGCGCTTGGTGCCGACGAACAGGATGTTGCCGCCGCGAGCAGCCAGCTGCTTCACGAACTTGGTGGCTTCCTGGTACTTATCAACCGTCTTTTCCAGGTTGATGATGTGAATCTTGTTGCGGTGACCGAAGATGTACTGAGCCATCTTGGGGTTCCAGTAACGGGTCTGGTGACCAAAGTGGACACCCGCTTCCAGCATTTCGCGCATCAAAGACATGTAATTCTCCAAGGGTTGATTTCTTGCGCCGCACCTGCATCAGCATCTGGCTGACACCCTGGGTGGTGTTGCGCGCGATTTCCCGCACATACGGGATGACAAAATTTTAACCGGGCCGGCCGATCACTGCCGCAATAACTACCTTACTACGCTGCCGCGATAAACCCAGACGGCCGCCACAACAAGCGCCTTGCACCGCGCACTTGCATCGCGCCTGTCGGACACTCCAGGAATTTCCTGGAAGTTTCTTCAAGGCGCACCCGGACTTGTTTTGTTGGCAGCGAAATCCAGCTCTTCACTTCCAAGCCATTCAGCTTGGCCGCGCATCAGGCCGCCGGGGCATTTCTTCAGAAGGCACAGCCTCTTTCAAGACTCCGCCTTCAAGAAATTAATTCAGCGCCCATACCGAACCTGCATCGCCGCTCTAAAACATGACCAGGCTTACAAGCACGCCGTGCCCAGCAGAAGAGGCTTTCAATGTCCAAACGCTTCCGGCCGGAACCTAGCCTGTCGCCCCACCCCCAGAACCCCACGACTTGCCCGAATTCGCTCCACAACCTTCGCTTGCGGTGAAACTTCAGGGCTTGCCGCCGACTCTAAGAATGATCCGCGCAAAACCAAGATAACTGCCGGGGCCGCTTGGAACCTTCAAGTCGCACCCGCCGGATTTGGCCAAGCCGCAAGCTTTCGCCGCGGCCTTTGCTGTAACCCGATTGCTCCCCAAATTTTTAGGGAAGCCTATAATTCTACTATTCTTTCAAGCAGACATTCAAGCGAGAGATCGCCAAGCTACTCCATGGGCACAATTTCCAATCCGGCCGACCTGGCCAAGATGCGCGCCGCCTGTCAGGACGCCGCCAAAATCCTCGACTTCATCACCCCCCACGTCAAGCCGGGCGTCACCACTGGCGAGCTGGACCGCCTCTGCCTGGAATACCTGACCGACGAGCTCAAGGTGAAGTCGGCCACCGTGGGCTACGCCCCGCCCGGCTACCCGCCCTTCCCCGGCGCCATCTGCACCTCGGTCAACCACCAGGTCTGTCATGGCATCCCGGGCGACAAGGTGCTGAAAAACGGGGACGCGCTGAACATCGACGTCACCATCATCAAGGACGGCTGGTTCGGCGACACCAGCCGCATGTACCCGGTGGGCGAGCAATCCATCCTGTCGCGCCGCCTGACCGACATCACCTTCGAGTGCATGTGGAAGGGCATCCAGCAGGTGAAGAACGGCGCCACCCTGGGCGACATCGGCAACGCCATCCAGAAGCACGCCGAAGCCAGCGGTTTCTCGGTGGTGCGCGAATTTTGCGGGCATGGCATCGGGCAGCGTTTTCACGAAGACCCGCAGGTCCTGCATTATGGCAAACCGGGGTCCGGCGTGAAACTGGTGACGGGCATGCTCTTCACGATCGAGCCCATGATCAATGCCGGCCGCCGCGAAATCCGCCAGTTGTCCGACGGATGGACGGTTGTGACGCGCGATCACAGCCTGTCCGCCCAGTGGGAGCATGCTGTATGTGTAACCGATACCGGTTATGAAGTACTGACCCTGTCGCCTGGCATGCCCCCGCCGCCGGCGTTCATCACCGAACCCATCGTCATTCCCGCCGTCTGAAGTGCCCGTGCTTGCCATGACCGCCGAAATCCTCACTACGCTGCGTGAACGCATCCAGGAATCCCGGCGGGCCGTGGTGGCCCAGTTCCGGGAACACGAACGCCCCGATACCCTGCTGTCCGAGCTGCGGCGCGTCGTGGACGCCGCCCTGCGGGACCTGGTCAAGCACTACCCCCTGCCCATCGGCGCCACCTTGGCGGCCGTGGGCGGTTATGGCCGCGGCGAACTCTACCCGCATTCCGACGTCGACCTGCTGATCCTGCTGCCGCACGCCCCCACGCCCGAAGACGAAACCGCCATCGAACAATTGGTGGCATCGCTCTGGGACCTGGGCCTCGAGCCCGGCCATAGCGTGCGCACCATCGAGGATTGCGAGCGCGAGGCCGACGCGGACATCACGGTCGAAACCTCGTTGCTGGAATCCCGCTGGCTGGCCGGCAGCCGGGTGCTGATGAGAAAATTCGACGCCGCGACCAAATCCCGGCTGGATCCCCGCGCCTTCTTCCTTGCCAAGCGCGTGGAAATGCAGCAACGGCACGCCCGCTACCACGACACGCCCTACGCGCTGGAGCCGAACTGCAAGGAATCGCCCGGCGGCCTGCGCGACCTGCAGGTCATCCTGTGGATGGCGCGCGCGGCGGGCTTTGGCAATAGCTGGCGCTCGGTGGCGCAAGCAGGCCTGCTTACCTCCTCCGAGGCGCGCGATCTGCGCAAGGCCGAACAGGCATTCAAGCGGCTGCGCATCGAACTGCATCTGCTGTCGAACCGGCGCGAGGACCGCGTCCTGTTCGACCTGCAACCCGCCCTGGCCGAGGTCTACGGCATCCACGCGACCGCGACCCGGCGCGGCAGCGAACTGCTGATGCAGCGCTATTACTGGGCGGCGCGCCTGGTGACGCAGCTCAATGGCATCCTGGTGCAGAACATCGAGGAACGGCTGTTTCCTCGTCCGGACAGCGACGCGCGCGACATCGACGACGATTTCCGCAATCTGCGCGACCGCCTGGACATCATTCGTGACGACGGCTTCGAGCGCAATCCGACGCTGCTGCTGCGCGCCTTTCTGGTCATGCAGCAGCGCCCGGAACTGACCGGCATGTCGGCCCGCACGCTGCGCGCCATCTGGCATTCCCGCCACCGCATCGATGCGCAGTTCCGCCGCAATCCGGTCAACCGCAAGCTGTTCCTGCAGATCCTGCAGCAACCGCGGGGCATCGTCCATGAATTGCGGCGCATGACCATGCTGAACATCCTGCCGCGCTATCTGCCGGTGTTCCGCCGCATCGTGGGCCAGATGCAGCACGACCTGTTCCACGCCTACACGGTGGACCAGCACACGCTGGCGGTCGTGCGCAATCTGCGCCGCTTCACGATGCCCGAGCATGCCCAGGAGTATCCGCTGGCCAGCCAGTTGATCGCCGGCCTGGACCGGCATTGGCTGCTGTATGTGGCGGCGCTGTTCCATGACATCGCCAAGGGCCGCGGCGGCGATCACTCCGAACTCGGCGCGCGCGAAGTGCGCAAGTTCGCGCAAGACCACGGCATGGACCCGGAAGATACCAAGCTGGTGGAATTCCTGGTGCGCCAGCACCTGCTGATGTCGGCCGTGGCGCAAAAGCGCGACCTGTCCGATCCGGCGGTCGTGCAGGACTTCGCCGCCACCGTGAAGGACGAGCGCCACCTGACCGCGCTCTACCTGTTGACCGTCGCCGACATCCGCGGCACCAGCCCCAAGGTCTGGAACGCCTGGAAAGGCAAGCTGCTTGAAGACCTGTACAAGCTGACCTTGGCCGCGCTGGGCGGCGCTCATGCCGACGCCCACACCGTGCTGACCGAACGCAAGGAAGAAGCCGCCCGGCTGACCCGCCTGGCGGGCCTGCGCGACGATGCCCGCGAGGCCTTCTGGAACCAGCTCGACGTCGCGTATTTCCTGCGCCACGATGCGTCCGACATCGCCTGGCATACCCGCCATCTGTATCACCAGGTCGCGCCCGCGCAGGCCGTGGTCAAGGCCCGTCCCACCGAACACGGGGAAGGCCTGCAGATCATGGTCTACACCCGCGATGCGCCCGACCTGTTCGTTGCAATCTGCGGATATTTCGATGCCAAGTCGCTGTCCATCCAGGACGCGCGCATCCACACCACGCGGCACGGCTGGGCGCTGGACAGCTTCATCGTCCTGCTGCCGGAAGGCGCGAGCGACCTGCGCGCCCAGGCCACGCTGGTGGAACACGAACTGGCCGAACGCCTGAAGGATCCGCATGCCGCGGCCCAGGCGCAACCCAGCCGTGGCGGCTACTACAGCCGTGGCCGCCAGTCGCGCGTGTCGCGCGTCTTTCCCGTCATGCCACAGGCCGAACTGCAGCCCGACGAACGCAGCACCTCCTGGCGCCTTTCCGTGACGGCCACCGACAGGCCCGGCCTGCTGCACGGGCTGGCGCGCGTATTCGCCCGCCACGACGTCAACCTGCTCATGGCCAAGATCATGACGCTGGGCGACCGGGTCGAAGACGTCTTCATCGTGGACGGATCCGCGCTGGCGCGCCCGCGCAGCCAGATGCAATTCGAACGCGACATCCTGGACGCGCTGGCGGGCGACGACGCCCAGCAGCGCGCGGCCTGATCCCCCACCGTCCAGACATGGCCAGACCCGTCCCGGAACGCATACAATCCGGGGTTTCGGCCAAGCGATGCTCGCTCTCATGCAGCTAAACGACTATCTGCGCGTTTTTGGTGGCAGCTTCTTCTTCGCGCTGGCCACGCTCTTGCCTTTCCTGAACCCGCCCGCGATCGCGCCGATCTTCCTGTCGCTGACGGAAGGCGCCTCGTCTTCCACGCGCATGGTGCTGGCCAAGCGGGTGGCGATCAACGTCTGCCTGATGCTGATCGTCGCGATGGTGGCCGGCAACGTCCTGCTGAGCTTCTTCGGCATCTCGCTGTCGATCGTACGGGTCGGAGGCGGCATGCTGGTGATCGCCAGCGCCTGGCGGCTGGTGAATTCGCCGGATGCGGACACCGAGCGCGTTGCCCGCATGGCCGAATCGTTCACGCCGGAAATGGCGAAGGCCCGGGCCTTCTATCCACTGACCTTCCCTATCAGTTGCGGGCCCGGCTCGATCGCCGCCGCCATCACGGTGGGGGTTTCGCTGCGCGACCAGAACCATGTGCTCAGCCTGGTGCGGCTGGGCGGCTCCATTCCCGGCATCATCGTCGTTTCCCTGACGCTGTACGTCTGCCTGCGCTTCGCCGCGCAGATGCTGCACCGGCTGGGCGACAACGGCACGGCCGTCTTCATGCGGCTGTCGGCCTTCATCATGCTGTGCCTGGGCGTGCAGATCTTCTGGGAAGGCGCGCGCGAACTGCTGCTGGGCGTACTGACCCAGGTGATGCAACCAATTCCGATTCCGAAGGCCTAAGCGTGACCGGGCAACGCGCCCCGACCTGACCAATCCATTCCACCGTATCCATGACCTCTCGCTCAGAACGCCTGCTCCGCCTGATCGCCCTCCTCTGCTTTGGCGCCGTGGGCGTGGCCCTCGTATCCCAGCATGTCTTCGACATGCCGCCCTGCGCCTGGTGCGTCATGCAGCGCCTGATCTATCTGGTGATCGGCGTGATCGCCCTGATTGGCGGTTTCGGCGGCGGACGCGCGCTGACCCGCCTCTGCGGCGCGCTGGCGGCGCTGCTGTCCCTATCCGGCGTCGTTGCCGCCTGGTATCAATACAGCGTGGCGGCCAATATGCTGTCTTGCGACCAAACCTTCGCCGACCGCTTCATGACCGGCATCGGCCTGGAAAGCGCCATACCCTCGCTGTTCGGCATCTTCGCCACCTGCATGGACGCCAAGGTGCCCGTGCTGGGCGTCGAATACGCCCTGTGGAGCCTGGCGCTCTTCGTGATCCTGTTCTTCATGGCGCTCCCCGTCGCGTTCCGGCGCGGCAACGCCTCCGCATGAAGCTCCTGGCAGCGCGCCGATTGTGCAAACTCTGAAATACCTGACCGGCTATCCCGAACCCCTGCTGGCGCAGACCCATAAGCTCCTGGACCAGGGCAAGCTGGGCGCGGCGCTGCTGTCCAAGTATCCGGACGGGGCGCACGGCGTACGCACGGACAAGGCGCTGTACCAGTACGTGACGGAGCTGAAGAACGCCCACATGCGCAACGGCGATCAGATCAACAAGGTGGCCTTCGACAGCAAGATCCACGTGATCCAGCACGCGCTGGGCCAGCATACGTACATTTCGCGGGTGCAGGGCGGCAAGCTGAAGGCCAAGCACGAAATCCGCGTGGCGACGCTGTTCAAGAGCGTGCCTGCGGAATTCCTGAAGATGATCACGGTGCATGAGCTGGCGCACTTGAAGGAGAAGGACCATAACAAGGCCTTCTACAACATGTGCCTGCGCATGGAACCGCACTATCACCAGTATGAATTCGACTTGCGGCTGTATCTGACGCATCTGGAGGCGACACGGCAGGCGCTGTGGGATCCCCAGAGCGCCGCTTCGTGACGACGGGCCGTCTTGGCCGGCGATGCCATCGGGCATGACACGCCTACACGGGGGGAATCGAAACCGTCAGACCCCCTTGGACACCAGCAGCACCGCCACCGACGCCAGGAATCCAAGCAATACGCGGCGGAACGACGCTTCACTCAGGTACGCACGCATCCGCCGGCCAATGGCCATTCCCAAGGCCATGGGCGCGATGGCGAGCAACGACATCGACGTCTCGGTCAGTCCCAGGCGCCCGTAGTAGGCCAGGACCAGGTAAAGCGGGATCATTCCAAACAGGTAGATGATGCTGATGCTTCCCACGAACTCGTCGCGCGGCAGCTTGAGCGCAAGCAGGTAAGTGATGATGAAAGGGCCTGTCATGGACGACAGCCCACCCATCACGCCCGCCAGAATGCCGACCACGATTCCCAGCGGCAGTTCCCGGGCGGCGGGGATCGCGCCTTGCGGTTTGTACAGCATCAGCACGACCGCGCAGATCACGGAAGCCGCCACAAGCAAACTCAGCAGTTCCATCGGAAGCGCCAACGATAGCTTCACGGACACGACCGTGCTCACCAGCAGACTCAGCGACAGCCATCTGAACCGGGTGGCGTACTTCAACGGCTGGGCGGCCTGCGCGGCCTGCCACAGATTCGAGAAAAGCACGGGCACCACCAGCAGGCTGATGGCCGTCGGCGGCGGCAACACCAGCGACAACAGGGGGACCGCGAATAGCGGCAAGCCCACGCCCAGGGTCCCTTTCACGATGCCCGCGCCCAGGAACGCAAGCGCGGCAAACCCAAGCAGCGCGAACTCCGGTACTGCGGTAAACGTCCACGGCAACTGGGGCAGCAGATTCATCTTTGTCTCGTCCGTTGATTTGGGCGCATGCAACAGGCGCCATCCGGCCTTTCGGGCAGCAGGGACGAGAATATTAGAGATCTAACCTTGCAGCAAGAACTCTGTTGCTGCCGCGGCGCGCTTCGCCTTTACTCGGCCGACGCAATACGGCGGGACAGCTCTCGGGTCGAGGGAACCTTGCGTTCGGCGTTCTCGATGGCGGCTTCGTCATCCGCCAGGTTGGTGATGATCGCGAGCAGCACTTTGCGCGTTGTCTTTATTTCGACGTCGGTCAGGCCGCGCGTGCCGATCGCGTTGATCTCTTCAGCGAGCGGAACGAGTTTCTTCTTGAGGGCGCGGCCGTTACGCGTCAGGAAGACATGGATGTTCTTGTTGTTTCCAGGCAGATGCTTGCGCTCGATGTAGCCCAGTGACTCCATCGCTTTCATGGCCGAATACGTCGTAGGCTCCATCACGCCCGCATGCTCGCTCAACTCGCGCTGAGTCAGGCCATCCTGTTCCCAGAGGATGCGCAGGAACGCCCAGTGGCCAAAAGATACGTTGTGGTCCGCCAAACGTATCTGAAGGCCTCGGACAAGCGCTCGCGTGGCATCCTTGATAAGGTGCGCGAGTCTATCGTCTGGAACAGCCTCGCGCCAATGATCAAGTACGGTCCTGGTTTCTTTTGAGGTCATCGGCAATTGGGTGAGCGGGTACGTTGGTTCTCGAAAATGATACTCGAAAAGCCCTTGCCGCCTTCTGCGCCAGGTTCACGTTTCACCCCCCGCAGCCCCGGATAAAACGACATCCCGGGACGCGTTCGACGACTGGATCATGGCAAGACAGATCTCCAGTGTGCGTCGCGCCCATCTGCCGTCATGCAGGCACGGCGCGCCCGTCCTGACGGCGGCATGGAGTTCATCGATGACCTCGGCTCTGGGCACCTTGGGCGGCTCGATGTGGATGAAGTATTTTTCCTCGTCTTCATAAACGGAAATTCCGTTTGGAAGCGGCCTGAGATCCGCCTTTTCACACGACACAAGAACGGGGCCGAAGTGTTGATGCAGCGCGCCGCCCAATGATTCGGGCCCCGGCGGCTGGTAGGCGGATCCGCCGTAAGTGCCTGCGTTCTTCAACGCGGACTCCTCCTCGGGGTTCGCGATCGACTTCAGCCTTCGCCGGGCGTTGCCGTACGCCTCGGACGACTTGCGCTGTCCCATCTCACCGGTCCACCCCATCCATTCATCAGAGTCGAAATGCCCGTAGCCGTTGTAGTTGAACGACGCGTATGCGCCGTCGTGGAACCACATCAGGGCGCTATATGCCCCTTCCGTCGGCCTGCTGGGGTCCCAGTTTCCGAGCGCGCTGCGCACGCGTTCGGGCTCCTGGCAAGCCAACAGCCGTACGATGTCGACCTGGTGTGCCGCCTGGCTGAAGACCGCGCCACCACCCTGGCTGGTCTGCAGCTCTTCGGGCCGTCTGGGCCGGCACAGGTAGTCAGTGAAATTCAGCGCGTGAATCATGCGCACGGCGCCAAATCTTCCTGAACGCACCAGCTCTCGAGTCTTCAGATAGGGCGTGTCGAAACTGTGGCAATGGCCGATGAGCAGATGCACGCCGGCCTGGTCACAGTCGCCGATCATGGCGTCGCACTCGGCCAGGCTAAGCGCCATGGGCTTCTCCACCAGCACATGCTTTCGATGGCCGGCGGCGATCCGCGTGTGTTGCGCGTGGAACTGATGCGGGCTGGCGATGTAGACGACTTCCACGTCGCGATCCGCCGCCAGGGCCTCCACGCTGTCATAGGCCGGTCGAGAAAAATCCTTGGTGAACTGATCCCTGGCCGCGGCGCGCGGATCACATCCCGCCACCAGTTCTACCCGGGAGTCCGCAAGAAAAGTGGGAAGCATCAAGGTGAATGCTCTTCCCAGCCCGACCACGCCAATACGCAATTTCTGCTTGTCCATGATGCCGGCCGGTTCGATTACAGGTCCAGGACGAGCTTGCCGCACGTCGCCCGGGATACGCACACCATGATCTGCGAATCCTGCTCTTCGGGCAGCAATACCATGTCGCGGTGGTCTGCGCTTCCTTCAAGCATCACGGTACGGCAGGAGCCACAAGTGCCGCTCTCGCACGAATACCCCACCCGCACGCCGGCGCCAAGCAGTACCGACAGGATCGACTTGCCCACCGGCACGTCCAACGTCTGCCCTGATTTGGCAAGTTCGACGGCAAAAGGCTTGTCGTCCGGCTTTTTGCCTCCGCCTTCCAGGAAACTCTCGAAGTGGATACGGTTGGGCGACCAGTGCCCCGACATATCGCGGACCGCCTCCATCAGTCCTCTGGGTCCGCAGCAATAGACGTGACCGCGGTTGGGCTTTTCGAGGATGGGCCACAGGTCAAAGGAGGCGTCCGGATCGCCGTGATCGTGGTGGATCTTGACGTGCGGCTTGAACGCATCGGCGCCCAGTTCGTCAAGAAACGCGGTGGTCTCGGGCGCCTGGCTCAGGTAATACAGCTTCCAGGGGGCAGGCGGAAGCTCGCCGAATGAGCGGATCATCGACAGCATAGGGGTGATTCCAATGCCCCCTGCGATGAAGGTGAGCGTGCCGGGCTTGTCCACCAAGGGAAAGGCATTGTCGGGCGGCAGAACCATGACGGCGTCGCCCTGTCGGGCGTCATCGACCATGCTCACCGAGCCTCCCCTGCCCTGCGCCTCCCGCTTCACGGTAATCACGTACCGGTGGCGTTCAGCCGGATCATTGCACAGCGAATACTTCCTCCATTCGCCATTGGGAACCTGGATTTTTATATGGGAGCCGGCGGAAAACTCAGGCAACTCGGTTTCGTCCTCGCGCGCCAGTTCGAATGAGCGTATGCCCTGTGCGACCTGGCGGGCGGCGACGATCTTGAGCGGCAGAATCGCCGCGTGTTCCGTCTGGGGATCTGTCATGACTGCCTCCTGGCGCGGGGGGACAGGTCCGCCCCGCCCTTCTTTCATATCTTGTAGGACTCGTACGTGCTGGGATGGAACAGTTCCTGGACGGGAACGTGGCGGCACGAGAGCCCCTGGGCGTGGTGGAGCCTGGTAAAGGCGTCCAAGGTGGGCAAGCTTTTGTCGACCCCGTACGCCCAGTAATCCGCACCCAGCGTGTCGCGCGCGGCCTTCAACTGTTCTTCCACGAACGGCAGCGTCACCTTGGTGGCCGAGGTGTCCGAGAGCTTTTCCAGGGCAGCCGCCTTGGACTGTTCAAAGGCCTTCAACAGCGTGCCTGGTAACCAGGGGTGCTGCTCGACCAGCGTCTTACGCACGCCGACGACATGCATGATCGGGAAGATGCCCGTCCTGCGGTAGTAGTCTTTTGCGACCGCCGCCGGATCGTCGAACAACCAGCCGATGTTCGGGTTCAGGCGGGCGTTCCCCGACGGCGCGCGCGGCGCCATGAAGCCGTCGATCTCGCCGCGATCCAGCATGTCGGAGATGGTCACGTCGGAGGGGGCATCCACCATCTTCACGCTGTCGGGCAGCGTCAGCTTGATCTTCTCCGGCCGCCCCGGCTGGTCGATGCCACCGCGAACCCAGGTCACGTCGGACGGCTTGACGCCGTAATCTTCCTCGAGGATGGCGCGCGCCCAGACATTCGCGGTCAACTGATACTCGGGAATTCCGATCCGCTTTCCTTTGAGATCCTCGGGGCTGCGGATCCTGTCTTTGCGGACATAGATAGAGGTATGCCGGAATGCGCGGGACAGGAACACCGGAATCGCGATGTAGGGGCACTGCCCCGCCGCGTGCTTGACCAGGTAGCTCGAGAACGACAGCTCGCTCACATCGAAATCCTGGAAGCGGAAAGCGCGAAAGAACATTTCCTCGGGGTTCAAGAGCGCGAACACGGGGTTCACGCCATCGATCTGTACTGCCCCGTCATACAGCGCGCGGTTGCGATCGTAGTCGCCCATCGCGATAGACAATTGAAGTTTCGACATCTTCGGCTCCAGCCTCAGGCAGTGGTTTCGTAGTTGCTTTCAAGTTGAGGACCGGATCCGCCGCCGTACACCGGCTTCGCTTCGTAATCCCGCCAGTCGATACTTTTCGGAACGATGGCCTGGAACGAGCAGACGGCGGTGGGAATGTGCTTGTCTCCCGTGCCGATGGCAGGTTCTCCGCGGGCAAATTCCTGGACCGCATCCAGCATCTGCCGGCGGAACTCGACGATGGCCAGGTCACTGGCGCCGAGGCGGTCATCGGTTCGGTTGGCGATCGGCCCCATCGTCACCCACATGGCGATGTCCTGGTTGGGGAAGCCCTTGATGCCCGTGAAGTTGCCGGCTTTCATCGCTTGGCGGTCCTGCCAGAAGCGGTTTTCGGCGTTACGCAACGGGCGGTACCGATCGTCCAGATCCGTGCCGATGCTGGTGCCCAGGAACTTGCGCCACGTCTCGGTATCCGGCGTGGTGGCCCGATCGCCCCAAGCGATGAAATAGAAGACCGTATTCGTGTCGTCCATCGGCACGTTGACGTTTGCCACGTTGTACAGATTGTTGGGCGGAATCAGCACGGTTCCCGGCGCCACGAACACCGTGGACCGGACGTAATCGGTCTGCGCCGCATTCGTGATGGGCCTGCGAATCGCGGCGTAGCGAAAGCCGTATGGCGTGCGATGGACTTGCATCCGAGGCGCTTTGTCCGTTGACGGCCGCAACCAGTTCTTGTCGGTCGCCTCAGCCCCGCCTACGCGGGCTGGCACGAAATCCGAAGAATGCAGGCTCGAGCTGTGGGCGGAGTCTATGGCGCCCTCAAGAATCTGGGCCCAATTGCACGGAATCAAGACCTTCGCGATGCTGACCTTCGCGGACCGTTCAGGCGCCCATGGCGGAGGCACGAACGCGGGGATATCGGCCTGGTCTCCCATGAACGCCCAGATCACCCCGGCCCACTCCTCGACCTTGTAGGCCTTGTGCTTGACCTTCTGCGCCATGCTGCTGGCCGCCGGTTCTGAAACCATCTCCACGACGGTTCCTTCGACGTCCATCTTCCAGCCATGATAGAGGCAACGCAGTCCACAGTCTTCGTTGCGCCCATACACGAGCGAGACCCGCCGGTGCGGGCAATATTCGTCCATCACGCCCACCCGGCCTTCCGTGTCACGGAACACCACCAGGTCCTCGCCAAGTATCCGGGCGTGAACGGGATCACCGTCTGGTTCGCTTACCTCCTCGCTGAGACAGACGGGTACCCAGAACTTGCGCATCAACTGCCCCATCGACGCCTCGCCCTCCACGCGGCAGAGCAGTTCATTTTCCTCATTCGTCAACATACGTCCTCCTCATCCTTGGACTACGCCGCGACCGCACGGCCTGCCGATGAGTCAATTATATTAGAGATCTAAGTATTTATTCAATGGTGGATCTTTCGACGCTTCAGGGCATCTTCAATTTGCCTTGATACCCGCGTCCTTGATCGCGCTCTCGTAGCGCTTCCCTTCGGCCTCGATCGCACCCTGATAGGCTTCGGGCGTGCCGCCCACGGGCTCGATACCCAGGGTGTTGAACTGCTTGACGACCGCCGGATCCCTGACCGCCTTGGCAATCTCTTCGCTCATCCTTTTGACGGCGAAGGGAGGAATGCCCGATGCGCCCAAAGCGCCCACCGTCACCGCGAAGTCAAACCCGGGAACGATTTCGGCTATGGCAGGAATATCGGGCGCCAGGGCGGAACGCTTGCCGCTGTTGGTCGCGAGAATCTTCGCCTGCCCTTTTTCCGCGAACCCTGAAAGGGACGGCAAGGCCGCGAAAACCACATCCACCTGACCGCCGATCATCGCGGGTACGGATTGCCCCGAGCCGCGAAACGGCACGTGGGTGACCTTGGAGCTGAGCGCGACGTTCAGCGCCTCCATGGTGAGATGATGCGTGCTGCCCACCCCGGAGGATCCGTAGTTCATCTTTCCACCCTCGCGCTTGGCCCGGTCCACGAATTCCTGGAGCGAGTTGATATGGCTCTGGCTGTTGGAAGCCAGAAACAACGGAGACGTGGCGATCAGCGACACGGGAACGAAATCGCGCTTGGGGTCGTAGGACAGGTCCTTGTAGAGCGCGGGGTTGATCGACATCATCGACCCGTCCGTCACCAGGTAGGTGTAGCCGTCGCGGGGGCTGCTCGTCAGCGTCTGCGCGGCGATCACGCCGTTCGCGCCCGGCTTGTTTTCCACCACCACGGCTTGTCCAAGATTCTGGCTGATGCGCTGAGCCACGACTCGCGCAACCGTGTCAGGCAATCCGCCGGCGGCGTACGGAACGATAAAGCGGATGGAATGCGAGGGAAACGTCGCGGCGTCATCGGCGACTGCAGTCGCAGGCACGGCGAGCGTGCAGAAGATGGCCGCGAGCGCGAGACCCAACCGGGCGTTCTGACAGGAAGAAATATTCTTCGGGCGATTCTTGAACATGATTGTCTCCATGGGATGTGCGCCTTCTGGTGAGGGATGGTGCCGATGATCTTTGCCATCTGGCATCTTCCGAACGCGCACCAAAAATAATATTAGAGACCTAAGTATTGTTCAATGAATTGACGCACCTTTTTGCGTTCACGTTTTCCCTGAAACGCAGGCGTACAGCCATTCTTCAGGCAAGCACCAGCGCCCCGCGACGCATCGCGGGGTATGGGGAAGCACTCTGCGTTTTCTACTTACTCCTGCTCCGTCCGACCTACAGCGTCCGGGCTATCCACCCGCTCGCGGTACCGGCCCAATACCGTATCCACGAAGTGCATGGACTGCCCGCAATAGTTGAGTGGGCTAAGCAAATGGGCCAGGCGCTCCGGCGAGACCACCTTGGTCACCGCGGTATCTTCGGACAGCACATCCAGCAGCGCGCGTTGCGAGACCACCGCCTGGCGAGACGCCTTCTCGATCAGCTCGTGCGCGGGCAGACGCCCGATGCATTTGCCCAACTCGAGCATGACCGCTTCCGCCTGAATCAGACCCTGCGTGGCGTTCAAGTTGCGCAGCATCCGATCCGAGTGCACTTCCAGCCCCGCCATGATGTCTGCCGTGGTGGCAACGGCTCCGCCTGTTATCACCGCAAGCTCCGGGAGGGCATCCCATTCCGCCTGCCAACCGCCCAGCGCCCTCTCATGCTCCTGAACCATGCAACTGAAAAGCGTGGCGACCAGATGCGGCGCCCGCAAGCCGGCGCTGAGCACGGATGCGCAACCCACCGGATTGCGTTTGTGCGGCATGGTCGAAGAACCTCCTTTTCCCTTGCCGCTTGCTTCAGCGACTTCACCGACCTCTGTTTGCGCCAGCAGGCTCATATCGCGCGCCATCTTCGCGCATGCGCCGGTCGCCATGCCCATCCACGCCGCGACCGAGACCAGTCTGTCGCGTTGCGTGTGCCAGGGGACATCGGGCAGTGCCAGGCCGAGCTGGCGCGCCAGGGCCCGGGAGACGGCGAACGCGTGCTCTCCCAGGCTTGCCAGCGTGCCGGCCGCCCCGCCGAACTGCAGCACGGCAACACTTTCCTGGTGCGCCGCAAGGGCGTCCTGCAAACGGCCCACGGTATCGAGATACTGCGCGAACTTCAGCCCGAACGTCATGGGCAGGGCCTGTTGCAGCCAAGTGCGGCCGACAGTCGGCGTTGCGCGATGCTCGCTGGCCAGCGCGGCCAGGCCACATGCCAGACGGTCCAACTGTTGCCGCAGGATGTCGAGCGCGGAACGCAGTTGCAACACCAGGCCCGTGTCGATGATGTCCTGGCTGGTCGCGCCCCAGTGCACATACCCGGCCGCTTTACTGTCAGTGCGCTTTACTTCCGCCGTGAGTTGCCGAACCAGCGGAATAGCCAGGTTTCCGCCCGCGGTGGCATCATTTTTCAGGCTGTCGATATCGAACAGCTCGACTCGGCACGCGGCAACGATCGGGGCGACCGCATCGAATGGAATGACGCCATGCTCGGCACAGCTTGTTGCCAGCGCCGCCTCGACATCGAGCATGGCCTGCAGCGTCCCGGCCTCGGACCAGACGGCATTCATGGCGGGATGGCCGCGTATCAAGTCTGTCAGCGTGCCCATCATCGCTCCATCAATAGTCGAAGAAGACCGTTTCGTCCGGTCCTTGCAGATGGATATCGAAGCGATACAGCTTCACGGAACTGTCAGGGTCGAGCTTCGCGATGAGCGTCCGTCGGCGTTCCGCGGGAACACTGCCCAGGACGGCGTCACCTTCATTCGCCTCGGGCTCATCCTCGAAGTAAAGCCGGGTGAAGGCGTGCAGCAACATGCCGCGCATGTGGAGAATGATGTCGATGCAAGGTGCCGCGCCCGGCGCGACCGGGCCCGGCTTGAGGGTGCGGATCACGTAGGCGTTGCCCTGCTCGGTGCCTGTTCCCACGCGGCAGAATCCTGTGAATCCGCGGGCCGACGCTTCCTCCTGGCTGGCGACGTAATGGCCCGACGCGTCCGCCTGCAGCGACTCGACGATAGCGTCACCCACGGCGGCTCCGCTTCCGTCATACACCTTTCCCATGACGATGATGTGTTCGCCCGCGGCGTGGGGTTCGGCCGCATTCGCGGTGAACAGGCTTTTGAAGTCGAAGTTGTATTGCTCGGGGCAAAGACCGTATGCGAAGAACGGGCCTACCGTCTGGGAAGGGGTCTGCTTCAGTTCGCTCATGGTTACTCCGTGGGGGTCTGTCGGGCACCGCGCAACACGATGTCGAATTCATAGCCAAGCGCGACGCCTTCCTGAGTCGCTTCCAGGGAAAACCGCGCTACCAGGCGGTCGCGCGCATGTTCCGGTACGCCTTGGAAGATCGGGTCCAGCGCCAGTAACGGATCGCCCGGGAAGTACATCTGAGTCACCAGGCGCGAGCCGAAGTACTGCCCGAAAAGGGAGAAGTGAATGTGATTGGGACGCCAGGCATTGCTGTGGTTGCCCCAGGGGTACGCGCCCGGCTTGATAGTGACAAAGCGGTATCGGCCCTGGTCATCGGTGATGCAGCGGCCCGCGCCCAGAAAATTGGGATCAAGGGGCGCGTCATGCTGGTCGCCTTTATGTACGTAGCGGCCCGCCGCGTTGGCCTGCCAGATTTCCACCAGCGTGTGACGGACTGGCCTGCCCGACTCATCGAGCACCCGGCCCGTCACGATGATGCGCTCACCGATGGGCGCGCCGTTTTTTGCGGCATTGCTTGTCAGGTCGTGATCCGAGGCCCCCAAGAGCTCGCTGCCATACACCGGCGCCAGACGGTTTCCCAGCGCGGCTTTGACAGGAACCAGGGGCAGCGACGGGCTGCGCAACACCGAGGATTTATAGGCAGGATGCTTATACGGCGGATTCCCCTGCCAATCGCGGGGAGTAAGAAGAAGGGTGTCGTGGTGGCTCAAGGCGGTCCCCATTCACTATTTGGATAGGACGACTTTAACCACGACCTAAAGTTATATATAGTGATCTTTCTTATAACCAGATAGCTCAAAAAGTTATGGATCTGGACATCTACGGCAATCGGATCAAACTGCGGCATCTGCAGTGTTTCATCGCCGTCGCACAGCTACGCAGCCTTCAACGAGCGAGCGAAGCCTTGGCCATCACGCAACCCGCCGTCTCCAAAACGCTGGCTGAACTGGAAGCGGCGACGGGCAGCCGGCTGTTCGACCGAGGGCGCAAAGGGGCGGAGCTGACCGATCATGGCCGCATGTTCGCCCCCTACGCCAACGCTTCTCTCTCCGCGCTCCAGGAAGGCGTGCAAAAGCTGCGAGGGGAGTTTCAGGGGGTTCCCGAGGTCGTGCGGGTCGGCATACTACCCACCCTCGCGCGCGTGCTGTTCCCCCCTGCCCTGGCGGCATTCAGGCGGTCATCTGCCTTGGTGAGCGTTGAAGTCCAAACCGGACACAACCTGGAGTTGTTGCGGCGTTTGAAAGCGGCGGAGGTCGACTTCGTGGTCGGCCGCCTTGGCGAACCCTCTTCCATGACGGGGATGAGCTTCGAGCACCTCTTTCGTGAACCGCTTACGGTCGTGGTGCGTGCGGGGCATCCCATCCTGCGAGGCCCCATCACCGCAAGCACGCTCGTGTCGTACGACCTGGTCCTGCCGCCCGCGGGCACCCTGATCCGGCAGTCGGCGGACAGCGTGTTGGCGGCATTCGGAATGCCCGAACGGGCGGCCGTGATCAGCAGCCTTTCGGTTTCTCTGAATCTGGAACTGACACTGCGCAACGACGCGATCTGGTTCGTCCCCGCGAGCCTCGTCGAGAGCTACGTGGTCAGCGGCGAATTGATGCACGTTCCCATGCCCTTCGGCGGTACGGACGAACCCATCGGTTTGCTGCGGCGAACGGATGTCACGCTTTCATCGCACGGCATCGGGCTGTTCGAGGCCTTCAAGAATGCGGGCTTGACGCGCAACCGGTGACGGCAAGCGGCGCGCTTCGTCAACGCGCCGCTTCGGGACGGATCAGTCGATCACGGCGCCTGCAGTCCGCACCACCTTGCCGAGCCGGTCGTACTCTTCACTGGAGAACGCCCGCAGCCCCTCGCGGGAGGTAGGCGCGGCTTGCGCGCCACGGGCCTCCAATTGCGCGCGTACGGCGGGCTCGGCCAGCACCTTGTTCACGGCCGCATTCATGCGGTCGAGCACCGCCGCCGGCGTGCCCTTGGGCGCGTAGAGCGCATCCCAGGCAAAGAACGAATATCCCGGAACGCCGGCCTCGGCCACGGTAGGAATGTCCGGATTGGAAGCGACTCTTTCGCTGGTGGTGACCGCGAGCGCTCGCAGGCGCTGCGCATTGATCTGCGGCGCGACGTTCGGCATCACGTCGATCAGCAGGGACAGGCGGCCGCCCATCAGATCGGTCATGGCGGCGGCGCCGCCCTTGTAGGGCACATGGACGATGTTCACGCCCGCCATCTGCTTGAGTTGTTCGCAGGCCAGGTGCGAGGTGGTGCCGTTGCCGGCCGATCCACAGGTAAGCGCGCCCGGCTTCGCGCGGGCCGCGTCCAGCAGGTCCTTGAGCGAGCGGTAGGGATCGGCAGGATTGACCACGACCGCCGCGGCGATCGTGGTCAGGCGCGAGATCGGCTCGAAATCGTCGCGCGAGAAGCCCGTGGTCTTGTAAAGCCAGTGATTGATCGCCTGCGTGCCGTTGGTGGCGTAGGCCAGCGTGTAGCCGTTGGGCTCCGCGCGCGAGGCGGTGGCGGTGCCGATGTTGCCGCCGGCGCCAGGCTTGTTTTCGATCACGATGGTCTGGCCGAGTTCACGCGCCAGCGGTTCGCTCACCAGCCGCGCCAGCGTGTCGCCGCCGCCGCCCGCGGGGAACGGCACGATCAGATTGATGGAGCGGCTGGGCCAGGTTTCCGCGCCCACGGCGCTACCGGCCGGTGCGATCAGGGCGATACTGGATGCGATGCTGGCCGCCCACAGGGCGCCCGTTGACTTGGCGAGGTTCATGTCGTTGTCTCCTTAGGTTTGCCGTAGGCCTTGTCCCGGCCTTCCGGTTTTGCAAAAAACGCCGGCGGAATCGCCGCCGGCTCTGATTCAGTAGACGCCCGCTGCGCCACTGTTGGCGGCGCGTCCATGCCGCGCCGCCAGATCCGTTGCCGCCCGCGCAAGCAGCGTGGCATCCACGCCGACCGCCGTGAACAGGCTGCCGCATTCGATATAACGCTCGGCCAGCTTCTGGTCGCTGACCAGGATGCCGGCCGCCTTGCCGTGGCGGCGGATGCGCGCCAGCGCCGCCTCGATGATCTCCTGCATCGCCGGATCGCCCGGCCGCCCCAGATATCCGTAATCGGCCGCGAGGTCCGCCGGGCCGATGAATACGCCGTCGACCCCGTCGACCGCGCAGATCTCGTCCAGCGCCTCGATGCCGCGCCGGGTCTCGACCTGCACGAGCGTGCACATTGCCGCATTGGCCTCGTCCAGATAGGCAGGCAGGCGGTTCCAGCGCGACGCCCGCGCCAGCGCGCTGCCCACGCCCCGCATGCCGGACGGCGGATACCGCATCGCGGCCACCGCTGCCGCGGCTTCATCGGCGCTCTGGATCATGGGCACCAGCAAGGTGCGCGCGCCCAGGTCGAGCAGGCGTTTGATCTCTACGGGATCGTTCCACGCGGGCCGCACCACGGGCTCCAGCGGATAGGCGGCCAGCGTCTGCAGTTGCGCCAGGATGCTGTCCAGCGTGTTGGGCGCATGCTCGCCATCGATCAGCAACCAGTCGAAACCGGCGCCCGCCACCACTTCGGCGGCATAGCCATTGGCCAGGCCCAGCCACAGCCCGATCTGCGATTCGCCGCGCGCCAGCGCGGCCTTGAAGGTATTGCCCGGTGTTTTCATGATCATCACTCGAAGCGGCAGCTCACGGCGCCCAGCGGGCCGTAGTCGACATGGAAGACGTCGCCGCGTTCGGCGTAGACCGGACGCGTGAAGGAACCGCTCAGCACGATCTGATCGCGCTCCAGGGCCACGTCGTGTCCGGCAAGCCGGTTGGCCAGCCACACCACGCCGTTGGCGGGATGGTTCAGCACGCCGGCGGCCAGGCCGGTCTCCTCGATCACGGCGTTGCGCGACAGGATGGCGCCAACCCAGCGCAGGTCGAACTCGTTGACACGCACGGGGCGCCCGCCCATCACCACGCCGGCATTGGCGGCGTTGTCGGCGATGGTGTCGAACACCTTGCGCGGCCGGCGCGATTCGGGATCGATCTGGTGCGAACGCGCATCGATGATCTCCAGCGCCGGAATCACGTACCGCACGGAATCCAGCACATCGAACAGCGTGACGTTCGGACCGCGCAGCGGCTTGTCCAGAATGAAGGCCAGTTCGACCTCCAGCCGTGGCACGATGAAGCGATCGCGCGCGATCGCGGCGCCGTCGGCAAACAGCATGTCGTCAAGCAACGCGCCAAAATCGGGCTCGTCGATCTGTGACGACAACTGCATGGCGCGCGAGGTGAGCCCGATCTTGTGGCCGACCAGGCGGCGGCCCTCGGCCAGCTTGAGTTCGACCCAGCGGCGCTGGATGGCGTAGCCATCGGAGATATCCATCTCGGGATGATCGAGCGATACCTGGCGGATCTGGGTGCGGGAGCGTTCCGCCTCGTGCAGGCGGCGCGCGATGGCATCGATGGTGGTGGCGGCTAGAGCCATGAATGACCTCGTTCGGGAAAGGATTCGGATGTCAGCGCGCGTGCGCCTCGGGCGGCAGGTGGCGGTGGCTTGCCCTGCTGGCGAAGCGCCAGCCGGATTCGGTGTGCACGAGCTCGTCGGTGCAGGAACGGATCGCCACCAGACGCGGCGCGGCTTCCTGCGGTCCGCCATCGGTCCGGCTCTCGTAGGCCAGCAGATAGAATCGCACCCGGGCGCGGCCGGCATCGGTAAGCTCGGCCCGCAGGTTGGTGACGATGTGCGCGGTTTCTCGCGCGGGGTCGCGTTCCGCCAGCGCCGCGGCCACGTCGGCAGGACCGGTCAGCGCGCGGCCCTGCCGGTGCCATATGCCATCGCTTGCCATCAGTTGGGCGACGTCGTCGTGGCGCCGCTGGTCCAGCGCCGCGAAGAAGTTCAGCACCTGGGCAGCGGCGTCCTCGCAGCGCAGGGAAGTCTTGTCGTTCATGCCGTCAACTCCGAAGTCGGGACGGGCCCGGCGGCGGCCGGGACGTCACAGGATTGGTAGCCGGTGAATGGCGCTTGCGCGTCCTGCTCGACCGATTTGCGCGCGGCCCGGAAATCCCGGCCCGCATCGATTCCCACCGCCGCCACCGCCACGCCGGCGGCGTCCACGCCAAGGTAAAGCCTGCCGCCCCCGGCCGTGGCGCGCCACAGCGTGCGTTGCGCCAGGCCGGGAAACCCGGCGATCTGGATCATGTGTTCATACTGCTCCGACCACAGCAGCGGCACCGGCGAGTAGGCGACTGCCTGCTCCAGCATGGCGCGCGCTGCCGCGACGCCCTGGTCCTGGGCGTTCTGCCACGACTCCAGCCTCAACCCCTGCGGCGCGCGGGGATGCGTCAGCACCGCCACGTCGCCGGCCGCGTAGATGTACGGATCCGAGGTGCGGCAAGCGGCATCGACGCGCACGCCCCGTGCGCAATCCAGCCCGGCCTCGCGGGCCAGCGCGTCGTTGGGCTGCATGCCCACGCCCACCAGCACCAGATCGGCGATGATCGTGCTGCCGTCGTCAAGCCGCACCTCGGTGCCGTCGGCGTGATCGTCGAGCGCCGTCACGCCATGCGCCAGCCGCACGCTGACGCCGGCGGCCTCGTGGCGTTGAAGCAGCCATTCCGATACCGGCGCCATGAGGCTGCGGCCGCAGAGGCGCGGGCCAGCCTCGATCACCGTGACCGCACAGCCCAGCGTGCGCGCCGTGGCGGCCGTCTCCAGCCCGATCCAGCCGCCGCCGATGATGGTCACGCGCGGCGCTTCGGAGAATGCCCGGCGCAGCGCCAAGGCGTCGTCGAGCGTGCGCAGCGTGCGCACCCGCGGGCTGTCCAGCCCCGGCAAGGGCGGGCGACAGGGACTCCCCCCGGTGGCCAGCAGTAGTTTGTCGTAGCCAAGTTCGCGCCCGTCGTTACAGCGCACGACGCGCCGCGCCGGGTCGATCTTCACGGCTTCCAGCGCCGGCAGGAACTCGATGGCGCGTTCCTGCATCTCGGCCAAGCCCAGAAGTTCGGCCTGCTCCGCGCTGCTGGCGCCGGTGATCAGCCCCTTGGACAAGGGCGGGCGCTCGTAGGGCGCGTGCCGCTCCGCGCCGCACAGCACGATGCGGCCGGTGTGGCCGTGCTCGCGGAGCGTACGCGCGGCCCAGGCACCCGCCTGGCCCGCACCCACGATGAGCATGGTGCCGGGCGAGTTCATGCTGCCTCGGCGCGCAGGAACACGGTGCCGTCCTCGACCCGCACGTCGTAGCAACGCAGGTCCGTGGTCACGGGCGGGCATTGGTGCTTGCCGCTGGCGATGTCGAACACGCCCTGGTGCAGCGGGCACTCGACCGTGCCGTCCTCGACCCAGCCTTCGGCCAGGCTGGCGTTGCCGTGCGGACATCTGTCCTGCGTGGCGCAGACCTTGCCGTCCAGTTCATAGAGACAGACGGCCTCGCCCTCCAGCATCACGCGCAAGGTGTGCGTGTCGGGCGAAATGTCTTTCACCAGCGCCACCGGCTTCCACACTTCGGTATCGACCATGATCAGAACCCCATCGCCTGGCGGTAATACTGATAGAACGAGCGGATCAGCACTTCGGTCACCATGTAGTCGGCGGGTTCCGTGTCGCGCCCGCCCATCTCCACGATGCCGCGCGCATCCGGGTAGCCGGTGACGCCGATCTGCACCTGGTTCAGCATTTCGCTGTCGTCCATCGACACGAAGCCGGCTGGTCCCAGCAGGTTGGCGTGCTTGAGGCGCAGCCGCGTCATTTCCTCGTCGTCGTCTTCGTAGCCGTAGTAGGTGAAGACCAGTTCGTGTTCGGTCGGGCTGCGCGGAATCACGTGCCGGGTCTTGAGCGAATTTGCCTGGATGCCGAATTGCGCCGCCGGGAACACCCATGCGCCCCCGACTCGCCCCCGGTTGAATTCCGCCCGGGGCGTCACGGTTTCCAGATCGAGCAACTCCAGATCGTTGCGGAAGCGGCTCATCTCGGAGGTGGCCTCCGTGACTTTCTTGCCTTCGTTGTGGGACACCATCACGCTGTGCGCGCCGCCGCCGGTGGGTATGCACTCGGATTTGGAATCGGCGCGCCACAGGCCGAAAGTGATGTAGAAGGTGTGCAGCAGGGTCGCGTGGTAGGGATCCTTGAGGTTTTCCAGGTACATCTTCCAGTTGCTGGGGATCAGTTGGCGGCTGTAGCCCAGCAGCTTGAGCTTCTTGCCGGGCAGCATGTGATCGATTTCCGCCAGCACCTCGGCGCCGCAGAATTCCTCGAAGCTGGGCGCTTCGTCGGAAAACGTGGCCCAGATCGACCCGCCGCGGTTGACGCTGCGCAGCTTGCGGATCCCGTTCTGCTTGGGATCGAAATCGCGCGGCATGCCGCCCTTGCCCATCGCGCCTCGGCGAAACGGCACGCCCTGCAGATTGCCGTTCAGGTCGTAGTTCCACTGGTGGTACGGGCAGGTGAAGTCGGTCACCTTGCCGGTGTTCTGCCAGCAGATCTGCGCGCCGCGATGCGCGCAGCGGTTTTCGAGCACGGCGATCTCGCCGCTTTCGGTGCGCACCATGACGACCGGGCTGGTGCCTATCCAGTTGCGCTTGTAGCAACCGACCTCCGGCACCTCGCATTCCAGGCCGATATAGTTCCAGGTCTTGCCGTTGAAGAAGATGTCCATCTCCTTCTGGAACACGGCCGGATCGGTGTAGACCCAGTTGGGTATGCGGGTATGGCCTTCCGCGGGCCAGCGGCGTTCGATATGGACAGGCTGCTCGGCGATGGCCGGCGCGTGCGAGGCACAGGCCTCGTGGGATTCGGTATGGGTGCAGGTCATGGCGGATTCCAGAGTCAGATGGGCACGATGAGCGAGGTGCGCACCCGGTAGTTGTCGTAGACGCAGTCGCGGCTGGCCAGGCGCCAGCCCGCGTCGGTCTGACGCCAGGTGTCGAGGTAACGTCCAACCATGTTCAGGCTGGGCTCGCGATCCGAGAGCGATTCCATGATCGCGAAGTTGGCCTGGGCGACGACCTGGTCGCCCTGGCGCTCGCGCACGGTCACGCCGCTGATGAAATGGCGCAGCGAGCGGGGTTCGAACATGGTCGTCTCGCGTAGCGCCGTGACCCGGTCTTTCAGCATGTTCTTGTTCATGCAGTAGATCAGGCCCAACGGCAGGCCGGCGTCATGGTTCTCGCGCGACAGCACGCGGTAGTGGCAATCTTCGGTGAAGAAACCGGGCCAGGCTTCGAGGTCACCCTCGTCCAGGCACACGGCGTAGTCTTCATAGAGATCACGCAGTTCGGCGCGCAGCGCGGCCGGGGAAAGATCATTAAGCTGGGACATAGGGGTACGGATCCTTGCGTTTGACGTCAGCGCGCCGCGGCGAGCTGGGCCCGGTTGCTTTCGAAGCCGCCTTGGCTCCCGAGCGCGAGTATGGGTTCCTGCATCCGCTCCTGCCAGATCAGCGATTCCATCGCGATCTGCAGTGGATGGTCCTGCACGGTGAGCGAAGACGTGGTGCTGTTCTTGGTGTGATGGGAATGCATGGCCCAGCCCGGTGCCGACAGGATCAGATCGCCGGCCTTCCAGTCGAGGCGCACGCCATTGACCTTGCTATAGCCTTCGCCGCGCAGGTAATAGTTGATGGCCGAAGAACTGTGGCGGTGCGGCACATGATGGTTGTCGGGCGGCGAGCTCGAGATGGTGGCGAAGAAGCTGTGGGTGGTGCCGATGCGCCGTTCGGTGGCCGGGTTGTAAAGCACGAACAGGCGGCGGCCGTTGTAGCCCTTGGCGATGTCCTCCACCGACGGCAAGTGCTCTGCCACGCTGGCATAGGGCCAGTGCAGCGCCTTGGACTCAAGCACGTCGATGTCGATCAGCCATTCATAGCCCAGCAGCCGCGCGCCATCGGCGCCCACGGGGGTGTTCAGCGCCAGGTCGCGGGCCCGGGCCGCGCCCGCCTGCGGCCCTTCGCGGCGCGTGGTGTTGGCATCGGATGGCGCAACCTCGCCTTCGAATTCCTCGACGAAATGCACTTCAAGCTTTTCGAGCAGCGGCGCGTTGGAGTAGGACAGCCGCACCCAGGGCGTCTTGCCGTCGTTTCGATAGCTGTGAACCTGCATCGACGGCGTGTTCCACACATCCCACTTGCCGATGGAAAAGGAACGGCCGCCGACCGTGGCCACCCCTTCCCCGCTGATACAGATCTCCAGCATGTTGGAGTTCTTGCGCAGGTTGAGCGTGCTTTCTCCCGGATTGACCACGTTGATCGTGACATCCGTGCCGGGCGCCAGGCCCAGACCCGGCGCGGTCGCCTCTGGGTGCACGATCAAACTGGCGCGGCGGCCGTTGGCCGGCCGCGGCGCGTCGATCAAACGCGCGATCTCAAGATCGATGTCTTCCTTCGCGATCACGATCGACGGCCACATATTCTGTTGGCGGGGCGCCGCCCCGCTCACGTCCACGAACATCTCGTTCTCCTCGTCTGTCGGCGGGACCGGCCCGCCGGATTGTTTTCGTGCCCCGCTTCAGCGCGCCAGCAGCAGGTTTTCGCGGGTCTGCGGCGCCAGGCGCTGACCCAGATCGCGTTCGCACGCGGCCTGATACACCACGCGGGCCAGGGCCAGATCGGAAAGCCCCATGCCCATGCCCTTGAACAGCGTCATGCGCGCGTCCGGCGGACGTTGCGAGCCCGCGCCGCGCGCCAACAGATCGCACAGCACCGACACGCCCTCCCAGGGCTCGACGCCAGCGCCATAGCGTTCGCGAAGTTCGCGGGAACCGCGGCGTGCGTTCTCGAGATCGTCGACGACCACCAGGTCGGCACGCTCGAAAACGTCTTGCGCGAACTCCGCCTTGGCCGGCAGGATCGCGCCCACGGCATTGAGATGGCGGCAATCGCGCAGCGCTGCCGCATCGACAAAGGGCTGCTCGGCGCGCGTGATCAGGGTCACGATTTCCGCGCCGGCCAGCGCCTGTTCCAGGCTGTCCGCCGCCTCGATGGAGAACGGGTAGCGGCCCTGCGCCTGGCGCACGAATTCCGCGCGCTTTTCCGGCGTGGGGCTATAGACACGTACCGACTGCGGCTGGCGAACCGCGGCCAGCGCCGCGAGCTGGGTGACCGCCTGCGGTCCCGTACCAATCAGCGCCGCATGCCGTGGCGACGCCGGCGCCAATGTGCGCGTGGCCAGGCCCGTGATGGCCGCCGTGCGTAACATGCCGAGTGCACGCGCCTCTATCACGGCCAGCAAGGTTCCCCGGTCGGCGTCGAACAGCGTGAAGACCGAACCGCCGCCTTGACGGGTATGCACCCAGTTCTTGAAGCCGCAGACACCGCCCTCCCCGGTCACGACCGAACCCAGCGCATGCATGGAACTGCCGTCGCCCCAGGTGGCCAGCGCCTTGGGCACATTGCGGGCCTGGCCCTGGCCCTGCAGCGCCAGCGTGTCGGCCAGTGCATCGATCGCGCGTGGCATGTCCAGCACGCCAACCACATCGGCCTCGGACAGATATCGAATCGCTTGCGTCATTGCTCGGCCTTGTTCTGTTGCGGTTCGTCGATCACCGGATTCACCAGGCGGCCCACGCCGGGGATGTCCACTTCAAACACGTCGCCATCGCGCAAGAAACGCGGCGGCTGGCGCGTGGCGCCCACGCCTTCGGGCGTGCCGGTGGCGATCACGTCGCCGGCCGCAAGCGGGGTGAAGGTGCTGATGTACGCAATCAGCGTTGGAATGGAGAAGATCAGATCGGACAATGCGCCGTCCTGCATCAGCTCCCCGTTGAGATACGAGCGCACCCGCAGCTCGGCCGGATCGGGCAGCTCGTCAGCCGTGACCAGCCATGGACCCAGGGCGCCCGAGCGCTCGAAGTTCTTGCCCGGCGTAACCTGCGCGTTGTGTTTCTGAAAGTCGCGCACGGAGTTCTCGGCCATACAGGTATAGCCAGCCACATGCTCGAGAGCCCGCTCCGCGGGAATGTGGCGGCCGCCGCGGCCGATAACCACCGCCAATTCGGCTTCGAAATCTAGCTTTTCCGAAACGCGCGGCCGCCAGACCGGTTGCTCGTGACCCACCAGTGAATCGGCGTAGCGCGCAAAGACCGACGGATGCTTGGGAAGTTCGCGACCGGCCTCGATCACATGACGCCCATAGTTCAGTCCCACGCACAGGATCTTGTGCGGCGCCACCACCGGGGGCAACCATTGCAATCCGGCCGCCTCCAGTACCGCCCCGGGCTCGCGCGCTGCCCGCGCCAGGCGATCAGGCCCGGCGGCCAGCGCACTGCTCATATCGGGCCAGTGCGCCGTCATGAGCAGGACGTGTTCGTCTTGGCGTATGCCCCACGCCGGGGCTCCGCCGTGCAGGAAGCTCTGAAGCTTCATCTTGTCTCCTCCAATCAGGCCGGCGCCGTGTTTAAAAACATAGCCAGCGCGGCTTTGCATGCAATGACACCGAATTACCGCTCGCTCCGGCGCGTTTTTTGAAATATTGCATGCAATATTGATTTTTCGCAAGCTTTTTTGCTTTCAGGAATGCTCGATTGCATGCAATGCGCCGTACACTGTCAGCCCCTAATGGACTGGACCGACATGGCCGCACAAATCGACAAAGTCATCTCAGAACTGCGCGACATGATTCTCTCGGGCGAACTCGCGCCCGGAGAGCGGGTCGTCGAATTGCAGTTTTCGGCGCGCCTGGGGGTGTCGCGCACGCCGCTGCGCATCGCCATGACGGAGTTGGAGAAAGAAGGCCTGCTCGAGCGGCTGCCTTCGCGCGGGTTTCGCGTCCGCGCCTTCACTGTCGACGAAATCGGCGATGCGGTCGACGTCCGCGGCGTGCTTGAAGGCATGGCCGTACGCCTGCTCGCGGAGCGCGGCGTCTCACCGGAGGTACTGGCGCGCCTGACCGAGACGGTCGACGCGGGACGTCAGTTGCTGGCGCCCGCCGTGCGAGATCCCAACGCTGTGGTGAATGCCAGGGCCTGGGGCAGCATCAACCAGCAGTTTCACGAAATCCTGTGCGAGGCTGCCGGAAACCGCGCCCTGCTGTCGGCCCTGGAACACAACAACAAGACGCCGTTGGCGGGCCCCGCCGCGCTGACCCTGCCGTCCACGCCGTCCACGGTCGAGACGCCTTATGTGCTCCGCGCGCAGGCCGACCATGAAGACCTGCTGCGAGCCATCACCCGGCGCGAAGCCGTACGCGCCGAAAGCCTGATGCGCGAGCATGCCTATCGCAGCCGCGAGAACAAACGAGTGATGCTGGATTCCATCAAGACGGAGCGCCACAGCATGGCGTTGAGCGCCAGTGCGGCGGAATCGCTGGCGCCGGAGCAAAGCCCCCTCGCCAAGCCGTTGGCGGACCAGTGAAAAAAAATGCCGTCCCAAGGGACGGCATTTTTTCGCAGGCCAACCGCGATGACGGTCAGGCGTCGCTGGCGGCGTAGCCCATGTTGAAGCGCAAACCGCTGGCGCCTTCTTCCTGGCCGGGCTCCGAGCGGGACTGGCCAAGGCGGGCCAGGTATTCCGGCGTGATGTCGCCGGTGATGTACTGGCCATCAAAGCAAGAGGCCTCGAAGCGCGACAGCTTGGGATTGAGGTCCCGGACCGATTGCTGCATGTCGTGCAGGTCCTGGTACACCAGGCTGTCGGCGCCGATCGCGCGGGCGATTTCCTCGTCGGTGCGGCCGGTGGCGATCAGCTCGCTCTGCGTGGGCATGTCGATGCCGTACACGTTCGGGAAGCGGACCGGAGGCGCGGCCGAGGCGAAGTACACCTTGTTGGCGCCGGCCGCCCGGGCCATGTCCACGATTTCGCGGCTGGTGGTGCCGCGCACGATGGAGTCATCGACCAGCAGCACGTTCTTGCCCTTGAACTCCATGCCGATGGCATTGAGCTTCTGGCGCACGGATTTGCGGCGCACGGCCTGGCCCGGCATGATGAACGTACGGCCCACGTAGCGGTTCTTGATGAGCCCTTCGCGGTAGTCCAGGTTCAGGCGCGCGGCCAACTGCATGGCGGCGGGACGCGAGGAATCCGGGATCGGCATGACGACATCGATATCGCCCAGGCGCATGTTGCGCGCCACCTTGTCGGCCAGGTATTCACCCATCCGCAGGCGCGCGTCGTACACGGACACGCCGTCGATCATCGAATCGGGGCGGGCAAAGTAGACGTATTCGAAAATGCACGGCACCAGTTGCGGATTGTCGGCGCATTGGCGCGCAACGAACCGGCCGTCCAGGTCGACGAACACCGCTTCGCCCGGCTCGACATCGCGCACGAAGGCGAAACCGCTGCCTTCCAGCGCCACGGATTCCGAGGCCACCATCCATTCCACGCCTTCTTCGGTCTCCTGGCGGCCAATGCACAGGGGCCGGATACCGTTGGGGTCGCGGAAGGCAAGCAGGCCATAGCCGGAAATCTGCGCCACGACGGCGTAGGCGCCGCGCACGCGCTTGTGCAGGGCCGACACCGCGCGGAACATGGCGTCGTCGTCGAGCGACACGCCGTTGGCCGACGATTGCAGCTCATGCGCCAGCACGTTCAGCAGCACTTCCGAATCGGAATTGGTGTTGATGTGGCGGCGATCGACACGGTAGAGCGATTCGCGCAGTTCACGCCAGTTGGTCAGGTTGCCGTTGTGCGACAACATGATGCCGAACGGCGCGTTGACGTAGAACGGCTGGGCTTCTTCTTCGCTGGCGCTGGAGCCGGCGGTCGGATAGCGGACCTGGCCTACGCCCGAAGTTCCAGGCAAGGCGCGCATGTTGCGCGTGCGGAACACGTCGCGCACCAGGCCGTGCGCCTTGTACATATTGAATTGGTTGCCTTGCGACGTCGCGATGCCCGCGGCGTCCTGCCCGCGATGCTGCAACAGCAGCAAGCTGTCATAGAGCAGCTGGTTGACCGGCCCGCGCCCGATGACCCCTACGATTCCACACATGGTGAGATTTCCTGGTTGATTTGAAGCTAATCAATACGGCAGCCATGTCGCCAGGGATGGCGGCAACCACGTCTTGATATGTTTGATGGCCTCGATGGCCGAATGCGAAAACATGGCGTCCTTCCACCACGGCTCTTCCGGCAGCGGCGTATAACCTGCGGCGGCGACCAGCGCCAGCACGATCAGCAGGCCACGGGCCAGCCCGAACATACCGCCCAGGCCGTGATCGGCGGGACTCAGTCCGGTGCTGCGGATCAAGGCGGCAAGTGTCATATTGACCAAACCCACGCCGAGCAACACGATGATGAACACCACGGCATATGAAACCCCCATGCGCAGCAGCGTCGTTTCAATATAGGGCTCCAGCCAGGTATAGACCGTGGGCCCCCACCATATCGCGGCCACGAAGGCCAGCAGATAGGCGACCAGCGACAGCACCTCTTTGAGCAGGCCGCGCACCAGGCCCAGCACACCCGATACCGCCAGGATGGCCAGCACGACGAAGTCGAAACCGGTCACTATTGGGCGGCAATGAAACCATTGTCATAGCCCAGGGTGCGCAATCGCGCCTGGGCCGCCTGTGCCGCCTCGCGCGAGGGGAAAGGCCCCACCCGCAGACGGTACTGCTGCTTGCCTCCGACGGAGGCCTGTTCGACAAATGCGTTGGTCACGCCGGCCTGATGCAGCTTGCCGCGACGCGACTGGGCGTCTTCCGAGGTGGTGTAGGCGGCGATCTGCAGCACGAAATTGCCTTTGGTGGCGGCCGGCTTAGGCGCGGCCGGCTTGGGCGCGGCCGCGGACCGGCCTTCCAGCAGCGCCAGGGCGCGCGCGCCGTCGTCGGAACGTGTATCCGGCTTGGACGGCGTGGCCGGCTTGGGCTCGGGCTTGGGTTTAACTTCGGGCTTGGGCGGCGTGACGGCCGGCTGCGTGGCGGGCGGCGTGACCGGCGCGACGGCAACTGGCGGCGGCGTGGACGTCACGGCGGGCGGCGTGGGAACGGCGGCGGGGTCCGCGGGCGTGGCGCCCGGGGCGGGCGTGGCCGGGGGAGCGACCTGAGGTTCGGAGATCTGCGGCTGGAACGGCGTATTGCGTTCCGGCACCTTGATGGGAATGTTGTCGGCAACCGGCGCGGGTTGCGAGTCCAGCACCATGGGCAGGATGATGACGGCTGCCAGCACCAGCGCCACGGCGCCTGCCAGCCTGCGCCGCGCGCGGCCGCGCAGCTCCGCAGCCTGGACCTCGCTAGGCACTGCCGCCCGCTTGGCGGACTGCGCCTGGTCGGCAGGATCTTTGCGTTTGAAAAAACCCATGGAAGAGAATTCCTTGCGGCGCCTTGCGGCAATACGGCGGCGGGCCGCCACCACGCGATTGGCCCGATTTGCCTATGCCTTGCGACCCAGAGCCTGCAAAACCGAGGCTACGGTGAGAAACGACCCGAACACCACGATTCTATCATTCTCCCCTGCCCGTTCGCGCGCCGCGGCAAAGGCCTGGGCAGGATCCGCGTAGGCGGCGATGGAGGGGCTTTCGCCCCCCGCGGGCGAAGGCGGCAGCGCGGCGGCAACCTGGTCCGCGAGCGCCTGGCCGGGGGTGCCGCGCGGCCCGGGCAGGCCGGCGCAGTACCAGTGGTCCACGCGCGAACCCAGCTTGGCCACGACGCCGGCCAGGTCCTTGTCGTTCAGCATCCCGAACACCGCGTGGGTATAGGGATGAAACCCCATGTTGTCCAGGTTCTGCGCCAGCACGGCCGCGGCGTGCGGGTTGTGCGCCACGTCCAGGATCACCGTGGGCTGGCCCGGCAGGATCTGGAAACGGCCGGGCAGCGACGCCTGCAGCAGCCCCAGCCGCACGGCCTGTTGCTGCACCGGCAGGCGATCGCGCACGGACTCCAGGGCGGCCAGCGCGGCCGAGGCGTTCAGAAGCTGGTTGGCGCCGCGCAAGGCCGGATAGGCCAACGCGCTGCGGCGCTGTTCCCGTCCGCCGAAGGCCCATTGCTGGCGGTCGCCCGAATAGTTGTAGTCGCGCCCAAAGAGCCACAGGTCCGCGCCAATGGTTTCCACATAGTCCAGCAGCGATTGCGGCGGCACCGGATCGCTGCAAATGGCGGGCCGGCCGGCACGGTAGATATGCGCTTTCTCGAAACCGATTTTCTCGCGCGTGTCGCCCAGCCAGTCGGTGTGGTCCAGGTCGACGCTGGTGACGATGGAGCAATCTGCATCGACGATGTTCACGGCATCCAGGCGGCCGCCCAGGCCCACCTCAAGGACGACGGCGTCAAGCCGGGTCTGCGAGAACAGGCGCAGAATGGCCAGGGTGGTGAATTCGAAGTAAGTGAGAGACACGTCGCCGCGGGCCGCCTCGACCGCCTGAAACTGGGCGATCAGTTCCTGGTCGGTGGCGATCTGACCATTGACGCGCGCGCGCTCGTTGAAATCGATCAGGTGGGGGGAGGTATACAGGCCGACCTTGTAGCCCGCGGCCAGCAGGATGGCCTCGAGCATGGCACAGGTGGAGCCCTTGCCATTGGTGCCGCCCACGACGAATTTCACGCCGGACAGCTCCAGGCCCATGCGGCCGGCCACCTCGCGCACCCGATCCAGGCCCATGTCGATCGCCGTGGCGTGGATGGACTCCAGGTACTGCAGCCAATCGGACAGGGTGGCGGAAGCGTCGGGCGTGCGGGCAGAAGACATGGCGGGGGCGAGAGTAAGGTCAGCCTTGGATTTTAGCAGTGCGCGCACGGTGTTTTCCCTAATCCCCTAGAGCGCGGCACGGTATCCGCATCGAAAAATTGCTTGCCGATGTTTTTTTCATACGTGAAAATAAATTCATGTATGAAAAATTAAAGGAAGCGACATGACGCAGCGCAAGACCCCTGCATGGCTGGTCCGGGAGGCCGACGTGCCGGGCTACCACCCCGCGAACCACACCGGCACGCTCAACCGCCGGCTCATTGGCCCGGACACGGTGGGCGCCCGTGGCGTCGAAGTTCTGCTGGGCGTCATCGACAAGGGCAAAGGCGCGCTGCCGCATGCGCACCCCGGCATCGAACAGGTCTGCTATCTGATTTCGGGAACTGCCCGCGCCCAGGTCCAGGACGAATGGGCCGACATGGGGCCGGGCGACTGCTGTTACTTCCCGCCCGACATTCCCCACGTCTTCACCGTGACCAGCGAAGAGCCAGCCCGCCTGCTGGTCATCTACACGCCTCCGTATGAAGAATCCCCCGACCGCGTGATCCGCGACTTCCCGGCGCCACCCCCTGCCGCTTGATGCGGCGCTGTAACCGGCAGCGGCCGCAGAAGCCGCACCGAACCTTGAAAACACAGGAGACAAACCCATGCAACCTTCACGCCTGCTAGGCGCCGTGCTGGTCAGCGGCGCAGCCATGATGGCCGCCCCCGCCGCCCATGCCGCCGACTACCCCTCCAAGCCGATCACCCTGATCGTGCCCTTCCCCGCCGGTTCAGGAACGGACGCCGTAGGACGGATCTTCGGTTCCGAGCTGTCCGCCATCCTGGGCCAGCAGATCGTGGTGGAAAACAAGCCCGGCGCCAACGCGACCATCGCGGCCAACTACGTCGCGCGGGCCAAGCCCGATGGCTACACGCTGTTCGTCACGACCAACACCTCGCATTCGGCCGCTCCGTGGCTGATGAAGAACGTGCCGTACGATCCGGTCAAGGACTTCACCCCGATCGCCCGCGGCGGCAACCTGCCCTTCCTTCTGGTGGTGAATCCGAAGCGTCCCTGGAAAACCGTGGGCGACCTGGTGGCGGATGCAAAGAAGAATCCGGGCCGCATCACTTACGCCAGCGGCAACAGCACGGGCATCGTGGCTGGGGCCACCCTGGCCAACCGCGCCAAGATCGACATCCTGCACGTACCTTATAAAGGCACGCCCCAGAGCCTGACCGACGTGGTCGGGGGCCAGGTGGATTTCATGTTCACCGACCTGGCCTCGGGCCTGCCCTTCGTGCAGTCCGGCCAGTTGCGGGCGCTGGCCGTGTCCACGGCGGAGCGCAGCACCATCGTGCCGGACCTGCCTTCCATGGCTGAGTCGGGCGTGCCGGACTTCGATCTGAATTCGTGGAACGGCTATTTTGGCCCGGCGGGCATGCCGCCCGAGATCGTGGCCAAGCTGAACGCCGCCATCAACCAGGTGGTGGCCAAGCCCGACGTGAAAAAGCGCTTGGCTGGCCTGGGCTTCGACGCCTTCTCCAGCACCCCCGAAGCCTTCGCCCAGTTCGTCAGCGAACAGCGCGACCTGTGGGGCAAGCTGATCCGCGACGCGGGGATCGAACCGCAATGATGGACCAGCCCATCCCCGATACGCCTGTCGCCGGCCCGTTGAGCGGCGTGCGCATCCTGGATCTCAGTTCAGTCGTGATGGGGCCGTACGCCACCCAGGTGCTGGCCGACCTGGGCGCGGACGTGATCAAGGTGGAGTCGCCCGCCGGCGACAACATGCGGGCCGTCGGCCCCATGCGCAACCCTGGCATGGGGCACCTCTACCTGCATCTGAACCGCAACAAGCGGTCCATCGTGCTGGATCTGAAGACCCCGGAAGGCCTGGCGGCCTGCCTCAAGCTGGCCGAAAGCTGCGACGCGCTGCTCTACAACATCCGTCCGCAGGCGATGGCGCGTCTGGGCCTGTCCTATGACGCGGTAGCCGCCCGCAACCCGCGCATCGTGTATGTGGGCGCCTATGGTTTTGGCGAGGCCGGCCCCTATGCCGGCCGCCCGGCCTACGACGACCTTATTCAAGGCCAGACCGGCATCGCCGCGCTGTCCGCCCAGCAAAGCGGCGACGTGCCCCGATACGCGCCGCTGACGCTGGCCGACCGCACGGTCGGGCTGCACGTGGGCATCGCGCTGGTGTCGGCGGTGCTCAGCGCCAGGACCCGCGGCCGCGGCCAGCAGGTGGAGATTCCCATGTTCGAAGGGATGGCCCACCTGGTCCTGGGCGACCATCTGGGCGGCGCCACCTTCGAGCCCCCGCTGGGGCCGACGGGATACGCGCGCCTGCTGGCGCCGCATCGCCGGCCTTACGCGACGGCCGACGGCTACATCTGCCTGCTGATCTACAACGACAAGCATTGGCGCAATTTCTTCGGCCTGATCGGCCGGCCCGAACTGTCGCAAGACCCGCGCTTCTGCACGCACGGCGCGCGCGCCGCGAACATCGGCGAAGTCTATGCCTTCGTGGCCGATGTGATCGCCACGCGTCCCAGCCAGGATTGGCTGGACGATCTGGCGCGGGCGGACATTCCCGCCTCGCAGCTCTACACGGTCGACGGACTGCTCCAGGACGAACATCTGGCCGCCACCGGCTTCATCCAGGAAATGGACCACCCCTCGGAAGGCCGGATCCGCACCACCGCCCCGCTGGGCCGGTATGAAGGCACCCCGACATCCATACGCCGCCCCGCCCCAAGGCTGGGCCAGCACAGCCGCGAAGTGCTGGCCGAGGCCGGCTACCCGCCGGACCGCATCGACGCCATGGTCGCCCGCGGCATTACCCAAGACGGAAACGAAGATGGACTTTGAATTCACCCCCGATCAGTTGGCTTTGCGCGACGCCGTTTCCCGCATCTGCGACCGTTATCCCGACGAATACTGGCTGGAACGCGACCGCGAAGGCGGCTTTCCGGAACCGTTGCACGCCGACCTGGCGCGCGACGGCTGGCTGGGGATCGCCATGCCGCAGGAGTACGGCGGCGCCGGCCTGGGCATGACCGAGGCCGCGTTGATGATGCAGACCATTGCCGCGTCGGGCGCCGGTTTCACCGGAGCCTCCGCCGTCCACATGAACATCTTCGGCCTGAACCCCGTCGTGGTGTTCGGCAGCGACGAGCAGCGCGGCCGCTGGCTCGAGCCCCTGATCGCCGGCCGCGAGAAGGCCTGCTTCGCCGTCACCGAACCCGATGCCGGCCTGGATACGACCAAGCTCAGCACCCGCGCCGTGCGCCAGGGCGACGAGTACATCGTGCACGGACGGAAGATCTGGATATCCACCGCGCAGGTGGCCAGCAAGATGCTGCTGCTGGCGCGCACCACCCCGCTGTCCGAGGTGGACAAGCCCACGCAAGGCCTGTCGCTGTTCTACACCGACCTGGACCGCGAGAAGATCGAGGTGCGCGAGATCGAAAAAATGGGCCGTAAGGCGGTGGACTCGAACATGCTGTTCATCGACGGACTGCGCATTCCGGTCGCCGATCGCATCGGCGAGGAAGGCCGGGGGTTCGAATACATCCTGCACGGCCTGAACCCGGAGCGCATTTTGATCGCCGCGGAAGCGGTGGGCATCGGCCGCGCGGCGCTGGACCGGGCCGTCAAATATGCAGGCGAGCGTACCGTGTTCGGCCGCCCCATCGGGCAGAACCAGGGCATCCAGCACCCGCTTGCGCAAGCGTGGATGCAACTGGAGGCCGCGGACCTGATGGTGTTCAAGGCCGCCAGCCTGTACGACGCCGGCAAGCCTTGCGGCCCTTACGCCAACTCGGCGAAGTATCTGGCCGCCGAAGCGGGCTACAACGCCTGCCAGACGGCCGTGATGACGCTGGGCGGCATGGGCTACGCCAAGGAATACCACGTGGAACGGCTGCTGCGCGAGAGCTTCATCCCGCGTATCGCGCCCGTCAGCCCCCAACTGATCATGTGCTTCATCGCGGAGAAGGTGCTCGGGCTGCCGAAGTCGTACTGAGCGCGCGACTCCCGCCCGCCAAGCGGCGGGGGTCAGGCCTGCTGTTCCAGCCCCGTGCAGGCGGCCCGCAGGATGCGGGCATAGGCTTCCTGCTGCGGCTCGATCCGGTAGATCGGGCCGCCCACCGAAATGGCGTAGCGCTCTCCGGAGAGCGTGACCGGCCAGGCGATGGCCCCGACGTCGGCGATGGATTCCCCGCTGTTCATGAACCACCCGCGCCGGCGCGACAGTTCGATGTCCGCCAGCAAGGCGTCCCGCGTCACCAGCGTGCGGTCGTTGTAGCGTGTCATGGCGATGCCGGCCAGCAGGGTTTCGCGGGCTGGTTCATCCAGCGCCGATATCAGCGCCTTCCCCAGTGAATTTGCATGAACGTCCTTGAACTCGCCGGCTACAGGCGCGTATCGGATCGTATGCGGCGAATCCAGGACATCCAGGTAGACCACGCGGCCATCCTGGGCCAGCTTGGCGAAAACGATGGTTTCACGCGTGGCGTCCCTTAATTCGGTGAGACTGGGATACACGCGATCCAGGACCGGGTCGGCGCGCGCGATGCGCTGCGCCATGGCCAAGAGGCGCCCGGTGGGGTAGTAACCCTGCCGGCGCCCGGTTTCATAGAGATAACCCAAGCCGGTCAGGGTGCGGATCAGCGCCAGGCAACTGGAAACGGGGACATCCAGCAGGCGGGCCAGCTCCGACAGCGGCAGCGCGCGCTTCTCGCGGGCATAGGTTTCGATGATTTCGATAACTCGCAGCGCCGTCTTGACACTCATTGCCCGATCCGAACTCTTTAGCACGTGAACCATCCGCGGGCGCGGGGGCTAAAGTTCCCTGCGGGCGTGTCGTTATGGTAACTGAGAATTCCCTGAAAACAGCGCGTTCCTCCGAGACGCCCCCTCGCCGTTGGAGTGTTCATGGCCGTAACCCCGTTAGCCCCCGCATCGTTCGCGCCGTTATCGGTTTCGACCGTCCCCGTCGCGCCAGACCCTGCCGCCACCTCCACGCCGGCGGCCGCGAGCACGAAGAGCGGCACCTCCGACAGCGCGACCTCGGACCAGTCCAACGCGCAGAAGCTGCCCCTTGAAAAGGCGCTCGACGAAATCAACGACCAGATGAAGGCCTGGTCCACCCAGCTTCAGTTCGAAATAGACCCCAACGTCCACCAGGTGGTGGTGTCGGTGGTCGACGCGGAGTCCGGCGACGTAATTCGCACGATCCCCAGCGAAACCGTGCTGAAAATCGCCAAAATGATTGTGAACATGCAAGGCAATGGCATAAAGACTACGGCCTGATCCGGCACTTAAAACGGTGTTCGCCATCCGTTCGAACACCGTTCGGTAAGAAAACCGCCGAATTAGGCCCGCCTTATGCCCTTACCCGGCCGATCGCCGGCATCATATTTTTGACAGAATCGCATCGTTAGGAAGGAATTTCACATGGCCTCCATCACCAATCTGGGCTCGGTTTCCGGTCTGCCCCTGGAAGACATTCTCAAGGATCTTCAGGTAGCGGAACAGAAGAAGCTCGAGCTGTACACCAACCGCCAAACCAGCTTCGAAACCCGTGTTACGGCTTTCGGTCAGTTGAAGAGCGCGGTGGAAGCCGTGCAGAAAGCTGCCGCCCTGCTCGGCAAGCCCGAAACGATGGGCGCCGTCAAAGGCAGCGTGACCGGCGGCGACGCCCTGACCGCGACCGTGGCCGCCGAAGGCGCCGTGGCGGGTCAATACACGATCAACGTGACCAGCGTGGCCACCTCGCAAACCCTGCAATCGGGCAGCGTGGCCGACCGCAAAGCGTCCAATGGCGCCACCGGCAAGTTTGAAATCGAACTGTCCAACGGCACCAAGAAGACCGTCGACCTGAAGGACGACACCTCCCTCAACGGCATCGTCAAGGCGGTCAACGCCGACGATACCCTGGGTGTGCGCGCCACCGTCATCACCGACGGCGACGGCAAGAGCTACCTGATGCTGACCGCCAAGAACACCGGCGTGCAGGCATCGGTGAAGTCCATCACGGTGACGGGCGAAGATTCGCTGAAGAACGTCCTGAGCTACAGCAGCACCGATGCCGCCAACAGCAAGATGACGGCCACCGCCGCCGTCGACGCCGAAATCGATATCAACGGCATCACGGTCAAGAGCGGCACCAACAATATCTCGACCGCCATCGACGGCGTGACGCTGAACCTGAGCGCCAAGACGGAAGCCGGCAAGCCGATCACGCTGAAGCTGGAAAGCGATCCCTCGGTAGCCAGCAAGGCCATCCAGGGTTTCGTGACCGCCTACAACACGCTGCAGACCACGATCAAGAACCTGACGGCATTCGACGCCGACGCCGCGACCAACCAGCCCCTGACCGGCGACGGCACGACCCGCAGCATCCAGTCGTCGCTGACCAGCGCGCTGCAGTTCGTGACGGGGGAAGGCGCCTTGCGTTCGCTGGCCGACCTGGGCATCACGACCAATCCGACGACCCGCCAACTGACCCTGGACCAGACCAAGCTGGACAAGGCCCTGGCGTCCAATGGCGCGGACGTCAGCCGCATGTTGTCCGGCAAGGACGGCCTGGCCGCCAACTTCGAAAAGGCCACCAAGGACATCGTCGGCACCAATGGCTCGATCAAGACCAGGGAAGACGGCCTGGCCAAGTCGATCGCCAGCGTCAAGGATCAGTACACCCGCGCCAAGGCAGCCAGCGACGCCTCGCTTGAAATGATGCGTGCCCAGTTCGTCCAGCTGGACAAGTTCGTCTCGCAGCAACAGGGCACTGCCAACTATCTGACCCAGCAGTTCGCGGCCCTGAACAAGTCGACTGCTTAACCCAAGAAGATGCATTAATGACGTACGCCGCACGCCGCCCCTCAGGCTCATACTCTGCCCGCTCCTACGCCGATATCGGCCTGGAAACGCAAGTCATGAGCGCCACCCCGGAAAGGCTGATCACTCTGCTCTACCACGGTGCGCGGGCGGCAATCGGGCAGGCGCGCATCCACTTGCAGGAAGGCCGCGTGGCCGAACGGGGCGCGGCAATCACCAAGGCGATCAAGATCGTCGACGAAGGCCTGAAAATGGGCCTTAACATGGAGGCTGGCGGCGACATCGCCGCCAACCTCGGCCGCCTCTACGACTACATTGTCCGCACCCTTCTGATGGCAAACCTGAAGGCGGACATCGAACAGCTCGACATCGCGGACCGCCTGCTGGCGGACCTGGCCGAGGCCTGGCAGACCTCCATCGACCGACCCGCACCCGGCGCACAGCTTTGATGGCCCATACGACGAATTCAGCCAGCCATCGAACGCCCGAGATTTCTATGACGTCCCTTACCCAGTACTCCGCCATCCTGGAACAGTATCAGGATATCGCCATATCCACGGGCGAGATGTTGACGGCCGCCCAGGCCGGCGACTGGGATACCGCGCTCGCCCACGGCCAGCTCTATTGCGAACAGGTGGAGCGCCTGCGCCATGCCGAACGTTCCAGCCCCCTGGACGAAGCCGGCCGCAGCATGAAGTACGACCTGCTCGTGCGCATCCTGGAAAACGACGCGCTGACGCGGGACCTGGCGCTGCCGCAACTGGCGCGGCTGGGTGAACTGCTGGGACGCATGAAGCGCCAACAGACCCTGCTGTCCGCGTACGGCAACCAGGCGCCTGAAGAATGAGTATCGGTCCCGCCGCGCTTGGCAACGTCCTGGTGCAGCGGCTGGACGCCGTGCTTGGCACGACGATGTCCGCCGCGAACGCCAACCAGATTTCGGGCGCGCGAGCCGACGCCGTCAGCCAGCCCGGCAGCCCCGAAAGGCCCGGACCGTCGGACGGATCCACCCGCGATTCCCAGCAAGGCATACAGACTGGCGGCGCCCGAGGCGACCGCCAGAATACTGTTGTCGACCCCAAAGTCGCCGCGGCGCTGGCCCTGGCCGCCCGCGGCCTGGTCACCAGCAGCGACACGACGGCATCCGCCCCGACCACGCTGGGCACGACCGCCCGCACCATTCTTGCCTTGCTGGCCCAGTTTCCGGAAGCCGCGCCGCCCGTCCAGGGACGCGCACCGCTCTGGAACGCGGATTCTAGCGGCACCCAGCCCGGCGGCGCGGCCAGCGGCCAGGCCGCGGCTGGCCAACCCGGCCAACCCGGTCCTACCGGGCAACCCGGGCAACCCGGACAACCCGGCCAAGCTCCTCTGCCCGGACAGCCCGCCTCGGCCCAGCCGGCCGGCACCCCGCCTCCGGCCCTGCCGACCGCCACGGCGGGCGCCGCCGACACGGCGGCCGCCAAGCCCGCCGCGCATGCCGCCGGCCTGGCCAATGGCGCCCACGGCGCCAAGGGGCCCGATGCCGCGTCCCATGCCGCATTGGCGGCGGGCGGCCCGTCGGCGCGGGCTTTGGGACAAGCCTTGCGGGTCGCGCTGCAAACCAGCGGGCTGTTCTACGAATCGCACCTGACCGACATGGTCTTCGGCCGAACCAATCCGTCCACCTTGCAGAATGAGCCGCAGGCCCATCTGGCCAAAGACGCCTCGCAAGCCAACACGCAGAACCGTGGCCGGGCCGAGTCGTCGGGCGCAAGCCGGTCCGGCGCCGGCGCCGGCGCGGACGCGCCGTCCGGTCCGGCGTCGTCGGGCTCGTCCACGCCCGGCGCACCCATTGCAGGCATACATCAGGATCTGACCGTGCTGGTGCGCCAGCAGCTCGATGTATTGGCCAACCAGACGCTGCACTGGCAAGGCGAAGCCTGGCCCGGCACACCCATGGAATGGGAAGTGGAACGCGACCCCTATGGCGCGGACCGCGAGTCGGCGGTTCCCACCTGGGCGACGCGCCTGAAACTGGATCTTCCGCGCCTGGGCCTCGTCGATGCCCGGCTGAACCTGGCCGGCGACCAGATCGTGCTGCAGCTTATCGCGCCGCACAGCGCCACCGAAATCAACGGTTCTTCGGACACGCTGCGTTCGCGCCTGCTTGCCGCCGGCCTCACCCTGAGCAATCTTTCGGTAAGCGTGGTCGAACCGCGCCCCGTCATCCCGGCCGATTACTGATGAGCATTACCCCCCCTACCGCGGACAATGGCCCCAATGCCAACCGCAACGCGGCGGTCGCGATCTCCTATGACGAAAAGGACGGCGCGCCGCGCGTCGTGGCCAAGGGCTACGGCCAACTGGCCGACACCATCGTGCGCGCCGCCGAAGAACACGGGCTGTACGTGCATGAATCCCGCGAATTGGTGGGTTTGCTCATGCAGGTCGACCTGGATGCACATATTCCACCCCAACTCTACGTGGCGGTGGCAGAATTGCTGGCTTGGCTCTATCGCCTGGAATCGCGCGAACTGCCCGGCGCCCCGCAGCCCGATCTCATTACCTAAGGATTATCAACGTGTTGGATGCCAGCGACCCGGAATTCCTGCTGACCCGGCCGGAAGACATGCGCTCAGCTCTGTTTGAACTGACGCACCCCGACAGCCACATCCTCGTGCGCGACGCGGCGGACCGCGAGATCGCCGTGCTGATCCTCGGCGCCGACAAGGAAACGCGCCAGTTTTTCTGGCGCCCGCGCGACTACGCCGGGGCGGACTTCGAACAGTCCGACTCCATGGGCCTGCTGAGCGGCACCACCTTCTATTTCAATGCCACCGCCTATGGCGGCGTGCAGATCCGTTTTCGCGTGGCGCGGCCCGAGGTGATCCACTTCGATGACGGCAGCGCCGCGCTGATGTCGCCCTTCCCGGACCGCCTGGCCCGTATCCAGCGCCGCAAGATGTTCCGCGCCTCGATGATCTCCAGCGCCAGCCGCTGCTTTGCCTCGTGGCAGCCCGCAGCCGCGGACAAGCCGGTCGGCTTCACGATCCGCGATATCTCGGTGGATGGCGTGGGGTTGCGCGTGGGCCTGCCGGTGGGCTTGCTGCCCGCAAGCGGCACCGTGATGGAAGACGTGCAACTGGATTTCGGCGACCTCGGCAAGCTCAACGCCGACCTGGAAGTTCGCAATGTGTACCCGGTTTCAGGCCAGCCCATGGCCGTCGCGGACAATCCGGACAGTCCAGACGACTCGGCGCCCAAGCACGTGTCGCTCACCGGCGAGCCGCCGGTCAGCCACCTGGGAGCACTGTTCCTGAATCTGAATGCGCGCCAGGAGAACTGGCTGCAGCAGGTGGTGTGGCGCCTGGAGAAAGGCGCGCAGCGCAACTGAACGGACGCGGGCCTTCCCCTGGGAAAGGCCCCGCGCCCGCCTGCGGGCTCAGACGGCCATCGAGGAGATTTCCTTATAGGCCGCAACCAGCTTGTTGCGCACCTGAACCGCCGTCTGGAAGCCGAGGCTGGCCTTCTGCATGTCGACCATGACGTCATTCAACGAAATATCCGGCGCGCCCAGCTCGAACGCCTTGGCCTGGTTGCTGGCGGCGTTTTGCGCGGACGTCACGCGGCGGATGGAGCGCTGCAGTTCCGCGGCGAAGCCGTCGGGCTGACCTGCGACTTCGCCCGCGGCAAAATTGCCGGTTTCCGCCTTGGTCACTACCGTGCGCATCTGCTGGAGCATGCTTTCGATGCCGGACAAGCCTGAGACAGCCATTACCTGATTCCTTGCTGGTGGGGGGATTACGCCAATGTGCATACAGAGCGTAACGCCGATCGGACGCGTCCATAGCCGACAAGAACCGCCAAAAAACCCGACATTTCCCCAAATGCAGCCCCCCTCGCCCCCTTACGTGGCGCGGCTTTGCGCATTGCCATCGACATAGGGGACAAGTAACGCCAAAAAACGGCTGTTTTCAACGATTGGGATTGCCGTCTCAGGGGCAATAATCCACGCTCTTCCCAGACCAGAAGCACGTTGCATGTGTAATCTGCCCTACCCAGACATGAAGTCCTCTTCCCTGCTCCGCGAAGCCAGCGGGAGCCGTCGATGAATCAGCAGGCTACCCTGAGCTCATCGCTACTGGCCAAGTTCCCCGTGCTGGAAAGGATTCGGGCGCTGCCCAAGCCCATCCTCCTCGGCGCCGCCGCCGCGGCGGTCGCGGTGATCGTCGCCGTGGCGATGTGGAGCAGCGAACCGAAGTACAAGGTCCTGTTCTCGAACCTGGACGATCGCGATGGCGGCGCCATCGTGACGGCGCTGGGTACGATGAACGTGCCCTACCGCTACAACGAGACCGGCACCGCGCTGCTCGTACCGGCCGACCGCGTGTACGACGCACGGCTGCAACTGGCTTCGCAAGGCTTGCCACGCGGCGGCTCCGTCGGCTTCGAGCTGATGGACAATGCCCGTTTTGGCGCCAGCCAGTTCGCGGAACAGATCAACTATCAGCGCGGTCTGGAAGGCGAGCTGGCCCGGTCGATCGAAGCCATGCATACCGTGCAGCACGCACGCGTCCACCTGGCCATGCCGCGCCAGTCGCTGTTCGTGCGTGAGCGCCAGGCGCCCACCGCGTCGGTACTGTTGAATGTATACCCTGGCCGCAGTCTGAGCGATTCCCAGGTTTCGGCCATCTCCTGGCTGATCGCCTCCAGCGTGCCCGAACTGACCGCCGAGAGCGTGTCCATCGTCGACCAGAACGGCCGCCTGCTGTCGGCGCCGGCGGGCGAAGGCCGCGGCATGGACGCGGACCAGTTGCGCTTCGTGCGCGAAACCGAACAACGCACCGTCGAACGCATCCTCACCATCCTGAATCCGCTGGTCGGGTCGGGCAACGTGCATGCGCAAGCCAGCGCCGACGTCGACTTCTCCCGCCGCGAGGAAACGTCCGAGGTTTACCGTCCCAATCAGGAACCGGGCCAGGCCGCCGTGCGCAGCCAGCAGACCAGCGATTCGACCCAGCGCGGCGTCAATCCGGCCCAGGGCGTGCCCGGCGCGCTGTCGAACCAGGCGCCGGCCAACGCGCAGGCGCCGATTGCCAACCCGCCGCAACCGCAGCCTCCCCGCCCCGGCCAGCCGCAGCAACCGGCCAACGCGCAGCAGCAACAGCAGCAACAGCAGCAAACCGGCACTCAGGCTCCTGCCACCAATCTGAATGAACGCCGCGACGCGACCACCAACTATGAAGTGGACCGCACCATCAGCCACATCAAGCAGCCGATGGGCAACCTGAAGCGCCTGTCGGTCGCCGTGGTGGTGAATTACATCCGCGACAAGGACGGCGAGCCCCAGGCCCTGCCGCCTGAAGAACTGAACAAGCTCACCAACCTGGTGCGCGAAGCCATGGGTTATTCCGAATCCCGCGGCGACTCGCTGAACCTGGTGAACAGCCAGTTCAACGACGGCCCGCCGCCGGTGCCGATGTGGCGCGATCCGGAAATGATCTCGCTGTTCAAGACGATTCTGGCGTGGCTGCTGGGTGGCGTGCTGGCACTGTGGCTGTATCGCAAGCTGCGCCGCACGGTGGGCGACTACCTGTACCCGCCGGTCGATCCGGAAATGGCTGAAGCCGAGCGCGTCGAAGCGGCGCGCGAGGCCCAGGACCTGGCCCGCGCCAAGGAAACGGACCGCTACCAGGACAACCTGGAGCGCGCCCGCACCATGGCCAACAAGGATCCGCGCGCTGTCGCAATGGTTCTGCGCACCTGGATGAGCAAAGATGAAAAATGATTCCCTACCCATGGACGGCATGACGCGCAGCGCCGTCCTGATGATGTCGCTGGGCGAGGACGCCGCAGCCGAGGTCTTCAAGTACCTCAGCGCCCGTGAAGTCCAGCAGGTCGGCGGCGCCATGGCCAGCCTGAAGCAGGTCACGCGCAACGACGTCGCCGTGGTGCTGGAAGAGTTCCGCCAGGAAGCCGACCAGTTCATGGCCGTCACGCTGGGCTCCGACGATTACATCCGCAGCGTGCTGACCAAGGCGCTGGGCAGCGACCGCGCCGCCGGCCTGATCGAAGACATCCTGGAAGCCGGCGACGGCGGCAGCGGCATCGACGCGCTGAACTGGCTGGATCCGAACACCGTGGCCGAGCTGATCGGCGACGAGCATCCGCAGATCATCGCGACCATCCTGGTGCACCTGGAGCGCGACCGCGCCGCGGGCGTACTGGCGCTGCTGACCGAACGCCTGCGCAACGACGTCATGCTGCGCATCGCCACGTTCGGCGGCGTCCAGCCTGCCGCGCTGTCCGAACTGACCGAAGTGCTGAATTCGGTACTCGCCGGCCAGGGCGCCAAGCGCAGCAAGATGGGTGGCGTGCGCACCGCGGCCGAGATCCTGAACATGATGAACTCGACCCAGGAAGAGACCGTCGTCGCCAGCCTGCGCGAACGCGACAACGACCTGGCGCAGAAGATCATCGACGAGATGTTCGTCTTCGACAACCTGCTCGACGTCGAGGATCGCGCCATCCAGCTCATCCTCAAGGAAATCGACAACGACACGCTCATGGTCGCGCTCAAGGGCGCCCAGGAAGAGCTGCGCGCGAAGTTCCTGCGCAACATGTCCAGCCGTGCGGCCGAAATGCTGCGCGAGGACCTGGAAGCGCAAGGCCCGATCCGCATGTCCAAGGTCGAGACCGAACAGAAGAAGATCCTCCAGATCGCCCGCCGCCTGGCCGAAAGCGGCCAGATTGTCCTGGGCAACTCCGGAGACGACGCGTATGTCTGAAGCGGACCACGGCGCGACGACGCTCATCTCGCGCAGCGCCGCCTGGCGGCGCTGGCAGATGCTGTCGTTCGACGAGCCGGCGCCCGTCGAAGTCGAGCCCGAACCCGAACCCGATCCGGGCCCGGATCCCGCTGTGGTGATGGCGCAGTTGCGCGCTCAGGCCATTGCGGAAGGCCACGAAGAAGGAATGGCGCGCGGCCACGCCGCCGGTCACGAAGCGGGCCAGCAGGCCGGCCACGAAGCCGGCTTTGCCGCCGGACGCGAGGCGGGCTACGCCGAAGGCCTGGCCGAGGGCCGCGCGCAGGCCGCCACGGAAGCGCAGCGCCTGCACGCCCTGGTCGAAGCCTGCGCCCTGTCGCTCGGCGCGCTGGAAGAAAAGATGGGCCAGAGCCTGCTGACCCTGGCTCTGGATATTGCGCAGCAAGTCGTTCGCACCACCCTCGCCGAACAGCCCGACACCGTGGCCAGCGCCGTGCGCGATGTGCTGCACATCAATCCGACCGCGGGCGGCCAGATGCGTTTGTGGGCCAACCCGGACGACATCGAACTGATCCGCCTGCACCTGGCGGACGAACTGAAAGAAGGCCACTGGCGCGTCCTGGCCGATGAATCCATCACGCGCGGCGGCTGCCGCGCCGAAACGCCCTTCGGCGACATCGACGCCACGCTGCAGACCCGCTGGCGGCGCGTGGCGGCCTCGCTGGGTCGTAACGCATCCTGGGAGGAACCGGCGTGAACGGCGCTCCGGTCCCCGTGCAACCCGGCCAGGCCGCGGCGCTGCCGCCGGCCGCGCCGGCGTCGGCGGCTCCCGTCATCGACCGCTGGCAGACCCAGTTGCAGATCGGTTCGATCCGCGCCGCGTCGACCGACCCATGGCTGGTCAGCGGCAAGATCACGCGGGCCACCGGCCTGGTGCTGCACGCGACCGGCCTGCGTCTGCCGGTGGGCGCCGCCGCCCGCATCGAGATCGCGCGCGGCCACGACCATTGGGCCGATGCCGAAGTCGTCGGTTTCGACGGCCATACGCTGTACCTGATGCCCCAGGCCGATATCTCCGGCCTGCCCCCCGGCGCGCGTGTCGTGCCCGGCGAACCGCCTGTGCAGCGCCAGATCCCGCTGCCGCGCAAGGCTGAATTGAACGGCAATGCCAAGCCCCAGCTAGGCCGTCACCTGCCGGTGGGCAACGCGCTGCTGGGCCGCGTGCTCGATGGCGCGGGCCGCCCGCTGGACGGGCTGGGCCCGCTGACGGGCGCCGAACTGGCTCCCCTTTCCGCCCAGCCCATCAACCCGCTGTCGCGCGCGCCGATCGATACCGTGCTGGACACCGGCGTGCGCGCCATCAACGGCCTGCTGACCGTCGGCCGCGGCCAGCGCATGGGCCTGTTCGCGGGTTCCGGCGTGGGCAAGAGCGTGTTGCTGGGCATGATGGCCCGCTACACCAAGGCCGACGTCATCGTCGTGGGCCTGATCGGTGAACGGGGCCGCGAAGTCAAGGAATTCATCGAGCACAACCTGGGCCCCGAAGGCCTGGCGCGCTCGGTCGTGGTCGCTGCGCCCGCCGACGTCTCGGCGCTGCTGCGCCTGCAAGGCGCCGCCTACGCCACGCGCCTGGCCGAGCACTTCCGCGACCAGGGCCTGGACGTGCTGCTGATCATGGACTCGCTGACCCGCTACGCGATGGCGCAACGGGAAATCGCGCTGGCCATCGGCGAGCCGCCCGCCACCAAGGGCTATCCGCCGTCGGTGTTCGCCAAGCTGCCGATGCTGGTCGAACGCGCCGGCATGGGTGCGCCCGGTCCTTCCGGCAAGGCCGGTTCCATCACGGCGTTCTACACCGTGCTGGCCGAAGGCGATGACCAGCAGGATCCCATCGCCGATTCCGCGCGCGCCATCCTGGACGGCCACGTGGTGCTGTCGCGCCACCTGGCCGAAGCGGGCCACTACCCCGCCATCGATATCGAGGCGTCGATCTCGCGCGCCATGACTTCGCTGATCTCGACGCAGCAATTCGCCGTGGTGCGCCGGTTCAAGCAAAGCCTGTCGCGCTACCAGCGCAACCGCGACCTCATCGCCGTGGGCGCCTATGCCGCCGGCAATGACCCGCAGCTCGACGACGCCATTGCCCGCTATCCCCGTTTGGAAGCCTTCCTGCAACAGGACATCGGCGAGAACATCGGCTATGAAGATGCCGTCAACCAACTTCGAGCCAGTTTCGAGTCAAGGGACACCTATGCCTAGCCAATTGCCATTGGACATGCTGATCAACCTGGCCAAGGAAAGCACGGATGAAGCCGCGCGCCTGCTGGGCCGGCTCAGCGCCGAGCGCAGCAACGCCGAACGCCAGCTCTCCATGCTGCACGACTACCGCCAGGACTACCTGGAACGCCTGCAGCAGGCAATGACCAGCGGCATGGCGGCGAGCGACTGCCACAATTACCAGCGCTTCATCGGCACGCTCGACGACGCGATCGGCCAACAGCAAGGCGTGCTGCTCCAGGCGGACGAAAACCTGTCCAAGGGCCGCCTCTACTGGCAGCAGGAAAAACGCAAACTCAACTCCTACGACACCCTGGCGCAGCGCGAAATGCGCGCCCGGGCCGTCGTGGAGTCCCGCCGCGAACAGCGCGCCAACGACGAATACTCCGCCCGCCTGGTCCAGCGCCAGGCCGGCGGCATGCATTAAGCAATACCTCACAGGAAGCCCAAGATGACCGCTCCCCTGCCCTTGCCCTCGATCGCGCCCGTCCCTCAGACGTCGATCGCCGACACGCTTGGCGCCAAGTCCTCCTCCGCGAACAAGTCCGCGGACAAGAAAGGCCCCAGCTTCTCGGACGTGCTGGCCCAGCAGCGTCCGGCCCAGCAGCGCCCGAATCAGTCCGCCGACTCGCGTCCCGCGGGCAGCGGCTCCAAGCCTTCGGCCAGCGGCAAAGAAGCGAACGACGCAGCCAGCGCCGCTGAAGGCGCAGCCGCCGGCGCGATCGATGGCGCCTTGCAGACCGCCGCTCAGGCCGAGGCCGGCGCCCTGGCCGTCGCCGCGCAGCAACCCGCCGCCCCGGTGCTGCCGCAGCAGGCTTTGGAAATCGCCGCCCAGGCCGCCGAGCAAGTGCAATTGGCACGCGGCAACGCCGCGGCCGCCGCCACCGCGATGAGCAACGGCGCCGCCGTGCTGACCGCCGCGCTGAACGCCGCCGACACCGCCGCCCCGCAGACCCCGCAAGCCGCCCAGGTTCCCGTGGCGGCCACCGCTCCGCAGGCCGAAGCCGCCGCCGCGCTGGCCACCCGCGATGCGGCAGCCGCGCTGCCGGTCGTGACCGCCGCCGTCAAGCCGGGCAGCGCAACGGTTGCCGAAGCGCCCGTCAACACCAAGGTAGCCGCCAAGGCCGAGACGCCGCGCGTCGCGCCTGAAATCTCTCTGCCGCGGCCCGCGCGCGACACGCGCGCCGAAGCCGAGCCCGCCGCCACGCTGCCCGTGCACGCCAGCGACGAAGAGCAGGCCGCACTGCTGACCAGCACGGCCCAGCAATTCCAGGCGCCCCAGCACGGCGCCTCCGCCCAGGACACGCTCGCTCAGGCGCTCGCCGCCGCGACGCAACGCCAGGCGGCTCCGGCCGTCAATCAGGCTGCCGTCGCCGTGCCGGTCGTCCCGGTCGTCCTGCAGGTCGCCACCCCGGTCGGCGCCACCCATTGGGGCACCGAACTCGGCCAGCAGATGGTCATGATGAGCAGCAACGCACGCCAAGGCATGCAGACCGCGGAACTGCGTCTGGATCCCCCGGATCTCGGGCCGCTGCGCGTCAGCCTGAATCTGGCGGACGGCGTGGCCAGCGCTTCGTTCGTGTCCGCGCATGCCTCGGTGCGCCAGGCCATCGAAGTCGCGATTCCCCAACTGCAGCAGGCACTCGCTCAGGCAGGCATCTCGCTGGGTCAGACCAGCGTGGGAGAGCAGGCCGCGCAGCAGGAATTCGCGCAACAGAACGGTAATGGATCGCAGCGCCAGCAAGGTGGCGGATCCAACGGCGCGGATGGCGCGGCAGATGTCGCGCAGCCCGCGGTGACGGTGGCGCGCAACGCCAACGCGCTGGTCGACACCTTCGCGTGATGATGAACAGGCGCCCGCGGCCGGCAACGGATGCGGGCACTGCAGCAATAGCTTGAGATACGCGGCTTTCGCCCTGTTTTTCGCCTCCAAGCCGAGGCGGGATTTCGGGCAGAATGCTTTCATCCACTAAGAATCCGTTTTCACCGGCGGCACAACACGCATCGATACCCAGATGGCGACAATCAAACCAATTCCCGCACCGTCGCGCGGCGCGACGACCTCCGGCGGCATCGGCCGTATCCTTCGCCCGTTGCTGGCGATCCTGGTACTGCTCATCGTGGCTGCTGCCAGCGCGGGAGCAACCTGGTTCATCACCCAGCGCATGCAACCGCAGCAGAACGGCGCCACGGTGCAGCTTGGCGTCGGACAGACGCCCGCCGGCCAGCCCGGCCAGCCGGGTCAGCCCGCACAGGGTCCCCAGGCCACGCCGACGACCTTCGTCGCGCCGTCTGCCACGCCCATTGCCGTGCCCGCCCCGATCTTCGTTCCCATCGAAGCGTTCACCGTCACGCTGCAGAACGCCGAAACCGAGCGCATCATGCACGTGGGCCTGACGCTGCGCGTGAGCGATGAACAGACCCGCACGCGCCTGGAAAAGTACATGCCTGAAGTGCGAAGCCGCATCCTGATGGTGCTGTCGGCGCAATCGCCCACCGGCGTGCAGACGCAGCAAGGCAAGAACGACATGGTCACGGCCATCAAGCAAGCGGTCAACCGTCCCTTCTCGCCCCTGCCTGACGGCCAGTATGTCACCGACGTGCTGTTCACGGCGTTCGTGGTGCAATAAGCATGGCCTACGAGGCATTTCTTTCGCAGGACGAAGTCGATGCGCTGCTGGCGGGCGTCACCGGCGAGAGCGATAGTAAGAAGGAATCCGCTGGCCAGGCCGGGGGCGCGCGCGCCTACGACCTGAGCTCGCCCGAGCGTGTCGTGCGCCGCCGCATGCAGACGCTGGAGCTCATCAACGAGCGCTTTGCGCGCCACATGCGCAACGTGCTGCTGAACTTCATGCGGCGCAGCGCGGACATCACCGTCGGTACCATCAAGATCCAGAAGTACGCGGACTTCGAGCGCAACCTGCCGGTGCCGAGCAATCTGAACATGATTCAGATGAAGCCGCTGCGCGGCACGGCGCTCTTCACGTATGACCCGAACCTGGTGTTCCTGGTCATCGACAGCCTGTTCGGCGGCGATGGCCGCTACCACACGCGCGTCGAGGGCCGGGACTTCACCACCACCGAACAGCGCATCATCCGGCGCCTGCTCAACCTGACCCTGGAAAGCTACGGCAAGTCCTGGGACCCCGTCTATCCGATCGAGTTCGAGTACGTGCGCTCGGAGATGCACACCAAGTTCGCCAGCATCACCGGCAACAATGAAGTGGTGGTCGTCACCTCGTTCCACATCGAATTCGGCGCGACCGGCGGCGACCTGAACATCTGCCTGCCCTATTCCATGATCGAGCCTGTGCGCGATCTGCTGACGCGGCCGCTGCAGGAAACCACGCTCGAAGAAGTGGACCAGCGCTGGTCGCAGCAGCTTTCCCGCCAGGTGCGCAGCGCCGACATCGACGTCGTCGCCGAATTCGCGCGCATTCCGTCGTCGATCCGCGAGCTGATGAGCCTGAAGGCAGGCGACGTCCTTCCCGTGGACGTGCCGGAATCCATCATCGCCAGCGTCGATGGCGTGCCGCTGATGGAATGCGGCTACGGCGTCTTCAACGGCCAGTACGCCTTGCGCGTACAGAACATGTTTACCCACGATACAGAATCCAACGAGGCCTCTGACCATGACTGACAAGAACGAGCCCGGCACCGGCTCGTCCCCGGCCGACGACTGGGCCGACGCGCTCGCCGAACAATCCCGCGCCACGCCGCCCACGCAAGCCGACGGTCTGAAGCCGCAGGACGACTGGGCTGCCGCGATGGCTGAACAGACCGCCGCCGCGCCGCCCGCGGCGCCGGCTCCCGCCGCGCCGGCACCGGCACCGGCCGCCCCTGCCCCCGCCGCGCAATCGGCGGCGCAGTCGGTATTCAAGCCCCTGGCCGGCGCCGCCGCCGGCAATGGCAGCGACATCGACCTGATCATGGACGTGCCCGTCCAACTGACGGTTGAACTGGGACGTACCCGCCTGACCATCAAGAACCTGCTCCAGCTTGGCCAGGGTTCCGTGGTCGAGCTCGACGGCCTGGCGGGCGAGCCCATGGACATCTTCGTCAACGGCTACCTGATCGCCCAGGGCGAAGTCGTGGTCGTCGAAGAAAAGTACGGCATCCGCCTGACCGACATCATCACCCCGTCCGAGCGGATCAACCGCTTGAACAACCGTCGTTGACGCCTGGCGCCATGACCGAACCCGCCCTGCTGCGCGTCATCGTCGGCCTCGTGCTGGTGGTGGCCGCCATTCTGGTTTCGGCGTGGCTGGCCAAGCGCGCCGGACTGATGCAGCGCGGCGGCGGCAACCTGCTCCGCCAGGTCGCCAGCCTGCCGGTCGGCCCGCGCCAAAGCATCGTCGTCGTTGAAATCGAAGACACCTGGCTGGTGGTGGGCGTAGGCCCGAACCAGCTCACCACCCTGCATACCCTGCCCGCCGGCCAAATGCCGGAGGGTTCGCCTCTGCCCACTGCCGCCTTCGCCGCCAAGCTGGGCCAGGCACTCAAGCGCCGATAGGGCCTCCCGCCGCGGCGCGATTCAAGCGACACCCATGAGTTTGCTCACAAGCACGACATCCGCCAGCGCCCGCCAACGCGCGCTGCCCCTGCTGGCCGCCGCGGCGGTCGTGGGCTTGGCATTCTTTCCGGCCGGTGTCGTTGCGCAGGCCACGCTGCCCGCGCTGACCGCCACGCCCGGGGCGGACGGTTCGCAAACGTATTCGCTCAGCATGCAGACCATGCTGCTGATGACGTCGCTGTCGTTCCTGCCGGCCGCGCTGCTGATGATGACGGGCTTCACGCGCATCATCATCGTGCTGGGCCTGCTGCGCAGCGCCATGGGCACTGCCATGTCGCCGCCCAATCACGTCCTGATCGGCCTGGCGCTGTTCCTGACCTTCTATACGATGTCGCCGGTGTTCGACAAGATCTACGCCGACGCCTACAAGCCCTTGTCCGAGGGAACGATCCAATTCGAAACGGCGGTGGAACGCGCCGCGGGGCCGCTGCGCACGTTCATGCTGCATCAGACCCGCGAGAACGACCTGTCGCTGTTCGCGAACCTGGCCAAGCAGCCCGCCCTGGAAGATCCATCGCAGGTGCCCATGCGCATCCTGGTGCCCGCCTTCATCACCAGCGAACTGAAGACGGCCTTCCAGATCGGCTTCACCATTTTCATCCCGTTCCTGATCATCGACCTGGTCGTCGCCAGCGTCCTGATGGCCCTGGGCATGATGATGGTGCCGCCCGTGACCGTGGCCCTGCCCTTCAAGCTGATGCTGTTCGTGCTGGCCGATGGCTGGAACCTGCTCATGGGCTCGCTGGCCCAGAGCTTCTACCAGTAACGCCTGAAGGAGAATCGCCATGACCGCGGAAACCGTCATGACCATGACCTACCAGGCGATGAAGATCGTCCTGGCGATGGCCGGCCCGCTCCTGCTCGTCACCCTGGTCGTCGGTCTGGTCATCAGCATTTTCCAGGCCGCCACGCAGATCAACGAAATGACGCTGTCGTTCATTCCGAAGCTGCTGGCCATGTGCGGCGTGCTGGTGCTGCTGGGTCCGTGGCTGATCGGCGTCATGGTGGACTACATCCGGCAGCTTATCAGCCAGATCCCCATGCTGGTGTCCTGAGCGGCGCCCGCCGCAGGACGCCCGGCCTCCCGCCATGATCGCCTTCACGCTCGAACAGCTCAATGGCTGGATAGGCCAGTTTCTCTGGCCGTTCGTGCGCATCCTGGCCCTGGTGGGCACCGCGCCCCTGTTCTCCGAATCGCTGATACCGATCAAGGTCAAGGTCGGCCTGTCGTTCGTCCTGGCCGTTGCCATCAGTCCCGCGCTGGACCCCATGCCGCCCATCTCGCCCGGTTCGTTCGCCGGACTTTGGATGGTGATGCAGCAAGTGCTGATCGGTATCGCGATGGGCTTCACCATGCGCATGGTGTTCGCCGCCGTGCAGACGGCGGGTGAGTTCGTCGGCTTGCAGATGGGCCTGTCGTTCGCCTCGTTCTTCGACCCCAGCGCCGGCGCCAACACGGCCGTGTTGTCGCGGCTGTTCAACATCGTCGCGATGCTGACCTTCCTGGCGCTGGACGGGCATCTGCTGGTCCTGGCCGCGCTGGTGCGCTCCTTCGACACCCTGCCCATCGCCATGATCCAGCTGCATCAGAATGGCTGGGGCGCGGTGGTGGAATGGGGCAAGACCATCTTTGTATCGGGCCTGCTGCTGGCGCTGCCGCTGATCTGCGCCCTGCTGACCATCAATCTGGCGATGGGCATCCTGAATCGCGCGGCCCAGCAGCTGTCAGTGTTTTCGGTCGGCTTCCCCGTGACGCTGATCATCGGGGTGGCCGTCCTGACCGTCGTGCTACCGCATGCCGGGCCGTTTCTGGAATCGCTGTTCGAATCGGGCCTGTCGGCCATGAGCCGCGTCGTGGACGCGCTTGCCGGCCGGTAGCTAGGACTGCCCGACCACGCGGAACACGCGGATGGTTTCCCGCAACGCGCCCGACTGGTTGCCCAATTGCTTCACCGCGCCGCCCAGCTCCTGCACCAGCGCCGTGTTCTGCACCGTCATCACGTCCATTTGCGACACGGCGGTATCCACTTGCTCGATACCGCTGGATTGCTCCTGCGAAGCCTGAGAGATCTCGCCGATGATGTCGGTGACCCGATGCACCGCCGCCACGATCTCCTGCATCGTCGCGCCCGCCTGCTCGGCTTGCGCGGAACCTTCCGTGACGCGCTGTACCGAATCCTCGATCAGGGTCTTGACCTCTTTGGCGGCCTGCGCGCTCTTCTGGGCCAGGCTGCGCACCTCGCCCGCCACCACGGCGAATCCCTTGCCCGACTCGCCCGCGCGCGCAGCCTCCACCGCGGCGTTCAATGCCAGGATGTTCGTCTGAAAGGCGATGCCTTCGATGATGGTGACGATGTCCGCGATCTTGCGCGAACTGTCGGAGATGCCGTGCATGGTATCGACGACCTGCCCGACCGCCACGCCGCCGCGCCGCGCAACGTCCATGCTGCTGGCCGCCAACTGGTTAGCCTGCCGCGCATTATCGGCATTCTGGCGCACCGTGGACGTAAGCTGTTCCATGCTGGCCGCGGTCTGCTGAAGCGAGGCGGCCTGCCCTTCCGTCCGGCCGGCCAGCTCCTGGTTGCCGCGCGCGATGTGCACGGCCGCATGCGTCGTGCCTTCGATGCCCCGGTAGACGTCCTGGGCGATGCCGATCAGGCTCTTGCGCATGACGTCGAGCGAGAACTTCAGGCTGCCCACTTCGTCGTCGGACTCCGCCACGATCTGCGTGGTCAGGTTGCCCGCGGCCACCTGCCGCGCCATGTTCGCGGCGTCCAGCATCGGCTCCAGCAGGGAACGCGACAGGCTCCATCCCATGTAGAAGATCGCCACGACGCCCACGGCAATCGCGCCGCAGCCCAGCGCGGCGCCCCACGTATCCAGGTTCGGCCAGTTGGCGTGCAAGCCATAGGCGCCGGCGGCGGCCACGATCCCGGCTGACAGCGACGCATGACGCAGCATGCGGCTGCGCACGCCGCGCCCGAAAGGAAACGCCAGCACGTCTACACTGCGGCGCCACCCTGCCCGCACAGGCCGCCCGCGCCAGATGCGCACGCCCTTGGCCCGGCCCTCGCGAATGCGCGCGTACAGCTCCTCGGCCATTTCGATCTGTTCTTCGGAGGGGCACACGCGTACCGAGGAATAGGCCACGACCTCGCCGTTCTCGATGATGGGCGTGGCGTTGGCCAGCACCCAGTAGTAACCGCCATCCTTGCGCCGGTTCTTGACCACGCCCAGCCACGACTCCCCGGCTTCCAGGGTCTCCCAGAGATCCGCGTACGCTTCGGCCGGCATGTCGGGATGGCGCACGATGTTGTGCGGCTTGCCGATGAGTTCGTCCCGCGAAAAGCCGCTGACCTCGATGAAAGCGGGGTTCGCATAAACGATGCGGCCCTTGCTGTCGGTGCGCGAAATCAGGTATTGGTCTTCGCGCAGCTTGGTTTCCACATCAGTGGCGGGTAGGTTGACGCGCACGGCTTGTCTCCGGTTACAACATATACGACAGCGATTGAATAACGGCGCATAAACCTCCCGACGCCCCGCATCGTTCCGTCCGCCCGTTCCGTCTGGCTGGTCCCCGCGCTGACGCGCGCAGCCATCGAACACTGTTTATCGCCCAAAATCGGGCGCTATTATTATTAACGGTCATATTCACCGGAACTTAACGTGCTTATGACTTTTGATCCATCACTTATATCTGAAATGCATATAGAAAATGGCCGCGCTTTTGCACGGCCATTTTCTTCCTGAATGCAAAAGGCCGCGCCCGACTCCGCCAAGGCGGAATCGGGCGCGGCCCGGAGCGTGACGCTTAGTTCAGCGTGGGTGTGGAATAGCCGCCCAGTTGATGCGCGGGCACTTCGATCACTTCGCCCGCGTTGATCTTGAACACGGCCACCGCTTCGGCCAGGCGTTGCGCCTGGTCTTGCAGCGAACCGGCGGCGGCAGCCGCTTCTTCCACCAGTGCCGCGTTCTGCTGCGTCACTTCGTCCATCTGCGACACGGCACGATTCACCTGGTCGATACCGCTGGACTGCTCCTCGGACGCCGCCGAGATCTCGCCCATGATGTCCGTCACGCGCTTGACCGACGCCACGATCTCTTGCATCGTCGCGCCCGCGCGTTCGACCTGCTGCGAACCCGCGCCCACCTTCGTCACGGAGTCTTCGATCAGGCCCTTGATTTCCTTGGCCGCCTGCGCGCTGCGCTGCGCCAGCGAACGGACTTCGCCCGCCACCACCGCAAAGCCCTTGCCCTGCTCGCCCGCGCGCGCCGCTTCCACCGCCGCGTTCAGCGCCAGGATGTTCGTCTGGAACGCAATCCCGTCGATCACCGACACGATTTCCGAGATCTTGCGCGAGCTGGCCGAAATGCCCTGCATCGTGCTGACCACTTCCGACACCGCCGAACCGCCGCGCTCCGCCACGTCCGACGCGCTGGCCGCCAACTGATTGGCCTGGCGTGCGTTGTCGGCGTTCTGCTTCACGGTGGAGGCAAGCTGTTCCATCGAGGCCGCGGTTTCCTCGAGCGAGGCCGCCTGCTCTTCGGTGCGGCTGGACAGGTCCGTGTTGCCCGCGGAGATTTCACGCGAACCCACGGTGATTTCGTCCACGCCGCGGCGCACCGTCGACACGGTCCGGGTCAGGCTTTCCTGCATGCGCTTGAGGGCCGCGAACAGCTGGCCGATCTCGTTGTGCGAACGCACTTCCACGCGGCTGGTCAGGTCGCCCGCCGCAATCTTGTCGAAATGCTGCCCGGCTTCCACCAAGGGGCGGACGACCAGACGGCCAAACAGGATACGCGCAAGCACCATCAGCAGAAGCGCCAAACCGACCGCCCCGGCGACAGCCACCATGGCCAGGTTGAAGTTGGCTTCGGCCTGTTCGATCGTGGACTGCTGCTGATCGGCGATGTACTTGTCGAACTGGCCGATCGCCTCGATGAAGGCGGCGCTGCGCGGCGTGCCGTATTCGTTGTTCACCATATAGAACGTCGAATAGTCTTCGCTGCGCAAGGCTTCGACCATGGTGTCCACGCCATCGTCGATATAGGAGCGATAGCGGCGCACCAGGTTCATGGAAAGCTGGCGGCCGGTGTCGTCCTGCAGCATGTTCTTCTGGAAGTCGGCGAAACGGCTGCGCACGCCAGTCAGCAGGTCCGTCGAACCCTTGAGCGCCGCGGCGGCGTCGCGAGCGGAATTCTCGCCACTGCCCCAGCCCGATTCCTGCAGGTGACGCGCGGCCACCATCAAGCCCACGCGCGCGCGCAGCATGTCGCTATTGATGATCTCGACCTGCTTGGCGCGTTCGGTCAGGGCATTGACCTCGCGTATCGACTCATAATTGCTTTGCAGGAAGTAGGCAGCCAAGCCTCCAACCGCCGCGATCAACAACGCAAAGAACGCCATGACCCACAGCAGCATCGTGCCGACGCGGGCATCGCGCAACCGCAGCTTGCGTTTGACCTTGGGTGCGCGCGCGGCTTTTTTCTTGCCGGCCTTGCCGGCCTTTGAACCGGATTCGAGACTCGCTTCCATGTATTTCCCCATCCCTCAGGAACTGCTCTGACCAAATGAAAAACCACCCTGTGGACACGCCCTGTTACACGGGGCATACACTCAGGGCGACGTACATTGCGGCTTGCGCCGCAATGCTCTCTACTGAACTGCAGGGCTATTTGCCCTGAGGCGCCAATCCGGCCGGTTCGCCCGGTCCGGGTATATAGATGGTTTGCACCTCGGGTTCCATCGCGGGCTTCGCCCAGTCCTGAGTCAACTCAGGCGCAGGCGCGGGTCCCAGCAATTTCTGGCGTTCCCAAGGTTCCAGCAGAATATTGGTGCTGTCGACCAGCCGCATCAGCCGGCCGTCGGGGCCGAACTGCAACAGGGCTTCCTTACGGCTGTACAGGCCGTCGGTGACAAAAGTGATCTTGAAAGACCAAAGCGCCAGCAAGGTGCCGTCGCTTTGTTTGAAAAATTTGGCGGGCGGGGCGGTCAGCGCCCGCGAGGCCTCTTCCAGCGTGGTCTGCCCGGGCGTCAGGGTCGACAGCTTGCCGGGGTCGAAATTGTGACCCGTTGCCGCGCAGCCGGCGAGAAAGACCGCAATCGCGGCCGTCGCCAGAAGATGTATATAGCCTCGCATACCCTCTACCCATTTGCCGGCGTCGCCGGCATCAGAAAGATTCCCAATCGTCGTCCGACGGCGCTTGCCTACGGCTGCTGGCCGCGGGCGCCGGCTTCGGTTCGGCCTGAGCCGTGGCCGAAGGACGCGCTGCCGGACGGCGGGGCGGACGCGCCGCCGTCGCCCCGGCCGATGCTTCCGGCTTGGCGCGCGCAACGTGCGTCAGGCGCGCGGCGGGAGCCGCCCTCGGCGCCGCGGCGGCCGTTGCGGGCTCCGCCTGGGGCGCCGGCGCCACGACGCGCGGCGCGGGCCGGCGCTGCTGCGCCAACTGCCGTGCCGGCACTTCGATGACTTCGCCTGCATTGATCTTGAACACGGCCACCGCTTCGGCCAGGCGCTGCGCCTGGTCCTGGAGCGAACCGGCGGCGGCAGCCGCTTCTTCCACCAGTGCCGCGTTCTGCTGCGTCACTTCGTCCATCTGCGACACGGCGCGATTCACCTGGTCGATACCGCTGGACTGCTCTTCGGACGCCGCCGAGATCTCGCCCA